>ENA-ORXB01000089-ORXB01000089.1-sediment-metagenome-genome-assembly--contig:-NODE-89-length-231146-cov-7.430062_pt1 | contig 231146 bp, 202 predicted proteins | sample MGYA00237863_ERZ511475 | MGnify/ENA primary metagenome ERZ511475 (study PRJEB26305, sample SAMN06343858) | sediment metagenome | isolation source: hot spring sediment | place: Canada: British Columbia...
AATAATATAAATCTTAAAAGCTAAAACTAATAATAAAGATAAATTTACTAAAACAAAAGTATAATAAACATTATTAAAAAGAGAAATAAAAATAAAATAAACTAAAAAAAAATTTAAATCCAACTTCTTATTATATATTATATACATTTTAACACGAAGGAAATAAAAAAATACTAAAAATATTAAATCAATAATAGCTTTGTAAATATTATTTAATAATAAATTATTAGCTAAAAAAATGAAAACAAAAATAAAATAAAAATTAATCAAGAAAATATTTTTTAATTCCCAAAATAATTTATTCATAATAAATTAATGATTTGTTTTTCTAGCTCTTGGATAGTAGAATCATTAATAATGATTTTATTAGCTTTTTTAGCTTTAATAGTTTGCGGTTGCTGGGAATTTATAATACTTAAAGCTAACTCATAAGGAATCTTATCTCTATTAACTAACCTATCAACTGCCATATAAATCGGAACATAAACTAACCAAACCTCATCAAATAAATACTCTAAATTAGCCTCATATAATAAGGGAACTATTATAAACACTTTTTTATTTTGCGATTTCTTACTATACTTTTTTACTATCTTTTTTATTTTTTTTATTACAATAGGATGAATAATATTCTCTAAATCTTTTCTTCTATTTTGATCATTAAAAATAATATTTTTTATACATTTTTTATTAATAAAAACTCTTTTAGAGGTAGTTTTAGTACATTCTGGAAATAATTTAGCAATCTGTTCTCTTATTTTTTTATAAACTCTTTTTTTGTATATATCTTTTACAAAATCATCTACATCAAATACTATATAATCATATTTTTCAAGGATTTTTTTGAGTGTGCTTTTTCCACTCCCAGCTATCCCCGTTACCCCTATTATCATATTTCTTTAAAATATTATTTATGTTTGTAATTTTATAGCTTTATCAGATAAAAATATCGGAATCTCTTCTATAATAGGATATAATAGCTTACAATTATTACATTTATAGCCATTAATTTCTTTACCTTTTATCTGCTTCAATAACTCATCATTAGTATCAATATCAAATAAATAATTTTCTACAAATTCTAAATCTCCTTTACACTCTGGACAACATAATATTTCTAATAACTCTATATACTTATTTTTATCCATATTTTTATTACTTTAGCCAAGTATTTATATTCCGCTTTAGTACCTTAAAAGTACTCTTAGCTTATTAGTACCTTAAAGGTACTCTTGGCTTAGCGGATATTTTATTATAATATTCTATATTTTTTTTTATCTACTTCTTTAAAATATTAATAATTTAAAATATTTTATTACTTGATATACTTAGCTTTTAGAAATTTATCCCCTTTTTAAAATACACTTTATAATATAAAAAACTACAAAATACTAAATAAAACTAATATGAAAGTTAAAAAAAATAAGATCAAAATATGATTTATAAATTTCAAAGTAAAATCGCACAAAACTAAAAAAAATTTTACTAAAAACAATACAAAATAAAACCCAATATACCTTAAGTTATCTAAAAATTCTGCCCTATTTAATAATTCTTTATTTAATAATTCATTTTTAACAATATATAATTCATTTAGTAAAAAAGTCCAAAATTCAGTTATCTTTAAATTTAAATATATTTTAATCTCTCTGATAAAAACTTTAAATAAAAAAGTCAAACCAACAATCAAAAATAACAAAAATATTAAATTAAAAAACAAAAATGAAGATATAAAATAGAATAACTTATATGCAGCTAAAAAAACTAAGAAAATTATAATATAAGATAAACTAAAAATAAAAAAAAACCATCCCAATGAAATGAACATAACAACATTTGAATATAAAAATAAACCCATATTTTTATACTTATCTCTAAATATACTTTTTTCTAAATATTCTATATGATGAATAATATTATTTATATCTTTGGAAAAATCTTGAATTTTTATAACTTCTTTAAAATCATTTGCTTTATTTAAATCATTTAATACCATATAGTTCTCTTTTATTAAATCTTTAAATCCCATTAATTTTCCCCCTTTTTATTATAATTATAATTTTAACAAAAAAATTCCTTAAAAGATTTATAATATAATTATAAAAAATAAAATCATAAAATCAAAAATAAAAATTCAAAGAGAAAAATGAAAATAATTGTAAAAAATCTTCATTCTAAAAAATATTCACTATAAAAGAAAAAAACAATTCCCAAAAAATAGTAAATAAAAAATTGAACTAAATAATTTCTTTACCCAATAAGCCCTATATAATAAACTATAATTTAAAAAATTATTAAATTATTTAAGTATTTAAATCATTTAGGATAAGAACTAATTAATTCAATTGAATTTTCAGTTATTAATATTAGATCTTCTATTCTAATACCACCAATATTTTCAACATATATGCCTGGTTCAATTGTTATAATATTTCCTACATTTAAGTAGTTATTAGAAGCAAAAGATAGTGAAGGTAATTCATGTATTTCTAAGCCAACTCCATGACCTAATCCATGAGTAAAATAATTTTCTAATTGGTATTTTTTAAATATCTCTACCGCTTTATTAAATGCTTCCTTAGCAGGTAATCCTACCCTTATAGATTTTATTGATTCTAATTGAGCTTCCAAAACTATATTATATAATTCTTTAAATTTTGGATTATTACCAAAACAAAAGGAACGAGTAATATCACTATGATATCCTAAGTAAGTTGCTCCCATATCTATTATTACAAAGTCATTTTCTTTTAAAATAGTGTCTTTTGGAGTGTAATGAGGAAATGCTGTATTACTCCCAAATGCTACAATAGGTTCAAAAGCTAGGCCTCCTCCTAGATCATTTATCCTTTGTTTTATATAGAAAGAAACTTCTGATTCTTTTACCCTTGAAATATTATTTTTTAATAATTCTTCAGTTTCTTTTAGTACAATTTCCGTTATTTCCATAGCTTTTTTTATTAATTGAATTTCATTTTCTTCTTTAATTGCTCTAATATTTTCAACAAGGAAATAAGTAGGGATTATCTTAAAATGTTCTTTATAAATTAAATAATTACTAAGAGTTAAATTATGAGCTTCTACAGCTAACTTTGTAATGTTTAGTTCTTTTAAAAGTTTTATTAAACTACTAGATAATTTAGTTTTATCATTAGCTTCTATTATATTAGTATTTATTGCTTCATTTTTAGCTCTTAAAGTATATCTACCATCTACTATTAAATAATTTTCATCATTTGTAATAACTAAGATCCCTGTGCTTCCACTAAAATTAGATAAATAATAAAAATTTAACCTATTATTAGTTATAAACGCATCAGCACCTAATATATTTAATTGCTCTTTTACTTTTTGAATTCTTTTATTATATATCTCATTAATTTTATTTTCAGTAGTTTTTAGCATTTCAAATCACTCCTTACTAAGTTTTTGATTACAGGTAATATGGTATCAATTGTTTGGATGGGGTCTTTTTTTATTCTAAATCCTGCAGCTAAGTTATGCCCTCCCCCCCCAAAACTTTCTGCTATTTCTCTTATTGGAATCCTTCTTGATCTTATACTAACTTTAGATTTACCTTTTTCTAGTTCTAATACATTAAAATATATCTCTGTTTCATCCAAGTAATCTAAATTTTCTATAATATTATTCACATCTTCTAAACTTAAGTTAAGTTTTTCTAGATCACTTTTTAATACGTAAGAATACGCTATTTTATCTTCTATTTTTAACCTACTGTAAAAAATTGACAATAATTTATATTCATTAATTGATTTTTTATTAATATCATAAAAAATGTTGCTCCAATTTACTAAGTTTCTCAACTCAGATAATATTTTTAAGGATTTTGAAGTTAATGAGGAATATTTTAGGTTTCCTGTATCTGAAATTATTCCCATAACTATATAATGAGCTATTTCTTCATCTATATTTATTTCTGTATCTACTATGATATCATATAATGCTTCATTAATTGAGCATGCACTCGTATCTACATAGTAATAATTTCCAAATAGATCATTAGAAGCATGATGATCAAAATTTAATATTATTTTTTCCTTAAATATTGTTTGGGAATCATTATTTTCAATTTTAAGAGCTTCTAAAAATCTCTTGTAATTACCTGTTTCAATAGCTATAATACAATCAAATTCTGATAAATTGACTTCATTTACTATTTCATTTTCTTCAAAATTAAATATATTTTTAAAAAGAGTATTAATTGGATCTTTAGAGTATAGTATAACTTTTTTATAAAAATAATCTTTAAGGATTTTTTTTATAACTTTCATTGCAGCTAAGCAGTCTATATCCGGTGAAGGATGGGCTACTAGTAAAACGTTTTTTACTCTTATAAATAATTTCCTAAGATAATTTAAGGAGATATTAGATTTTAACATGATTTTACCTCCACCCACTATTAAAATATTTATATTTTTATAACTACTATATACATCCTGTTTTTAATGGGTCATATTTAAGATAACTACTAGTAAATAATTGGATAATATAGCTTTTATACTTATCTATTAGTTTTAACACTCATTAATATCAGACAACTTTATTTTATTAAATACAATAAGATTATCTGCTTATTTTCTTATAAAAACATTCTTAATTCAAAAGTTCATATATTTCTTTAGCTATATAAATTTTTAATAAGTTTTCTTCTTTTTTTATATTTATTACTCTTATTTTATTATCATTTAAGATTTTCATAAAATCTTTTATATTATCTTTAGATATTTCAGTTGGTATTTCTATTTTTTCTAGGATTTTTTCATTATTATTTTCGTTATTATTTTCATTAGCAATTAAATAGCTAAAATTTATTTTATCTGAAATAATTATTTTAAAATCAAAATTTTTTAAATCTTCATCTTTTTCAATTATTGTTAAAACTATTTTTAAAGGTAAAGATATTAGAGAATATATCTTTTTATCTATTGATATGAAACTATTTCTTAGCATATCATTTATAAAGAATAGATTATTACGTTTATAAATCATGTTATAAATTAAATTCTAAAATTAAATTATACTAAAATTAAATTATACTAAAATTACATTCTGAAGATAGCATAATTGGTATCTAAGAACGGCTTATTAAGTGATATGGATATTAGCTTTGCTAAGATATTTCTTGTATGTATTGGATCTATTATTCCATCATCCCAGAGTCTTGCACTACTATAATATGCACTTCCTTCGTAATTATATTTTTCTATTATTTTAGCTTTAAATTCTTCTTGTTCTTCCTTTGACATTTCTATTCCTTTTGATTTTAATTGTTGTATTTTTACTGTTAATAAAGTTAGTGCAGCTTGTTCTCCTCCCATAACAGATATTTTGGCATTAGGATACATAAATAAGAATCTCGGATTGTAAGCTCTCCCACACATAGCATAATTACCTGCTCCAAATGAATTACCTACTATTATTGTAAATTTAGGGACATTAGAGTTAGCAACTGTATTTATCATTTTAGCTCCGTCTTTAGCTATCCCTCCATGTTCGTATTGCTTACCTACCATAAATCCCGTTATATTCTGTAAAAATATTATTGGTATTTTTCTGCTATTACATAATTGTATAAAGTGAGCACCTTTTAAAGCAGATTGGGAAAATAATACTCCATTGTTAGCTACTATCCCTACTAAATATCCCCATATTCTTGCAAATCCAGTAACTAAAGTTGAACCATATAATGGCTTAAACTCATGAAAATAACTGCCATCCACTATTCGTGCTATTAATTCTCTAATATCAAAAGGTTTTCTTAAGTCTTTTGGGATTATGCCGTAAATTTCATCTGGATCGTAGTAAGGTTCTTCTGGTTCTTCTTGGGGATAATCATATTTTTCTATTTTCCCTAAATTTCTTATAATACTTCTAGTTATCATTATAGCGTGTTCATCATTATAAGCAAGGTAATCTGCTACACCTGAGATTTTAGTATGTACTTCACCTCCTCCTAATTCTTCTGCGCTAACTTCTTCACCTGTTGCTGCTTTGACTAAAGGAGGACCGCCTAAGAATATAGTTCCTTGATTTTTAACTATAACTACTTCATCACTCATAGCCGGAACATAGGCACCGCCTGCAGTACAACTACCCATAACTACTGCTATCTGTGGGATCTTGTTTGCTGACATTCTTGCTTGGTTGTAAAATATCCTTCCAAAGTGTTCTTTATCTGGGAATACTTCTGCTTGTAATGGTAAAAACGCTCCCCCAGAATCAACTAAATATATACAAGGTAGGTTATTTTCTAATGCTATTTCCTGAGCTCGGATATGTTTTTTTACAGTCAATGGATAATATGTTCCTCCTTTTACTGTTGCATCATTAGCTATTATCATTACTTCCCTGTTTTCTACTACTCCTATTCCTGTTATTATTCCAGCGGATGGTACTTCTTCTTCATATACGTTATATCCCGCTAAAGTGGATAGCTCTAAAAATTTAGTACCCTTATCTATTAATAACTCTATTCTTTCTCTTGCTAATAGTTTTCCCCGTTGTTTATGTTTTTGTTTAGCTTCTTCTGACCCACCTGATTTTATTTTTTCTAATATCTCATAATATTCTTCTACTTTTGATTTTAAATATTCATAATTTTCTTTATATTCACTTGAATTTTTATCTATTTTTGATTCTATTCTATTAAATTCTAACTCTTTAATCATATTTTTATTATTGTTATTTTTTTATTTTTTATTATAGTTTATATTTTATTATTCTACTTTTTTTATTTGTACTCCTTTATAGTAATGTTTTAATATAAATAAGTAGTTATAAAAATTAGCAAGATAATTAGCACCGAATTGGCACATCCCTACACCATGCCCAAATCCTCTACCTTCAAATATAAATTCATCTTTTGTTTTTGTTATTTTTTCTATGAAATTAGAAGGAAGTAATGAATAGTACATATCTTTGGAAAATAAATAAATAGCATCATCTTTATATCCTATATATTTATAAATACTATTACCTTTTTTTGAAATTATTATTAATTTATCAATTCTTTGGCTTTTATTTTTTTCTAAAATAATATTATAGATGTTCCCTTGATATTTTTGATTGAGAATAAATGGAATAGTATTAGATAAAATTGTATCTAATTCTTTCTTAGTAAATTTTATTTTCCATTTAAATAGTTTAGAATCTTTACAGTAGGCATTGTCTATGTTATCTTTATAATCTTTAGTTGATCTTAAATATGGGATTTTATTATTAAATACGTCTTCGCTGTTTGCAGTTATTCCTCCGCAAGTAGAATGATATAAAGCATCTATTGGAATATTGTTGTAAGTAATTATCAGATTATGAGTAAGAATAGAGGCTAGATATCCTTTAAATGACTCATTGTATTGTCCGTTAAATGCTTGGCAATGAGGTTTATTACATAAGTTGTAATTTCTATGCCGATTATATTTTAGACTTTTAAAAGCATAGGTTCTAGCAGCTATTGCTTGAGCTTTTAATGCTTCTAAATTAAAACTATCTGGCATCTCACTTATCACTACATTACTTATATAATTATCCATACTAAGCTTTATTATTAAAGTTTCATCTTTTATTAAAATTTCATTAAAATAATAAGAACTTATTTCTTCTATCCCATTTTGATAATTTAATCTTATAAATAAAATTATATTGTCTTCTCTAGATATGCTAAGTATCTTATTATTATTTTGTAATTCATTTATTATGAAATTATTATTAAAAAATCCATCTGAAATATATTTAAAATTTGTTAAGTTATTTTTTCCTGTTAGTCCTATTAAATTAAATTCTTTTAGTTTTGTTATATTTATATCTTCTAAACCTATGCTTATATAAATTTGTTTTTTGGATTTTCTTTCTTTTTGAATATCATCCAGATTTTGAATATCTATTTTTTGTTTAAATAGGTATTTATTTATAAAAAAATGATACTTTGATTGTTTTAATAGTTTTGAAAATATGAATTCATTGCTAAAAGCTAATTCATGAGGTTTTATTATTAAAAATATATTAAAATTTTTAGGATCTATTTTATTACTTATTTTTTTATTAAGAATTAGGTTTATTAAGTCTATATTAAAGTTATATATATAAGGATTTGAGTAGTTTTCTATTGAGAATGTATTTTCGGATAAGAAATATATGTTATTGTTAATTTTAACCAAAAATGGGCTATTATCTGCTAAACTTGATAAGATTTCATAATTAGAAATTAATTGTAAATTTACTGAATATTTTCTTGATAATAATATTTTATTTGGATAATCTTTAAAGAAATTACTATTAATTTTAAAATAAACTTGATTTATGGAATTAAAGTCAATATTAGCTATATTAAACAGTTCATAAATTTTTGGATTATTTTTTTGGTAAAATTTGTTATAAATTAGGCTTTGATATACAAAAAGAATTTTTCCATTATTATCTAAGTATTCCTTAAATTTTAATATAACATTTATAGGTAAAACTCTACAGTCATTTACTATTAATAAATCTATATCTGAACTATCTAATAAATTTAAACTTTTATCAGTTATGATTATGTATTTTATTTTATTCAAATGTAGGAATTTTTCAAGAAAATAAAATTCTTTTAGATATCTTCTGTTTAAATAATAAAACGTATTGTATGAAAAAAAAATCCCTATTACATAAGTATCTTTGTTTTTCTGATAATTTTGGATGCTTTTATTATATAAAAAATTAAAAGTTTTTTCTGAAAAAATATCATAAAAGTATATAATAAAAAATAAAAAAAATATTAAAATAGAAAAAAATGAAAGTTTTATTATTTTAAAAAATAAATTCATTATAAGTATTTTTGTGTAAATTATTGTTATTAAAGGCTTTTAATTAGGAACATGATAGGGGAAAATATGGACAAAGCAATAACTGCAGCAATAATTCCAGCTAATGCTGACATTATGGGCTCTAGTAGTTTATTTATTGTATCTAATGAAGTATTAGCTTCAAGTTCAGCTAACTCTGCTAATTTTTTTAGTATTTTAGGTAATTCTCCACTCTCTAATCCTGAGTTTATCTGTTTTATGTACATAGGTTTAAAAGCTTCATTATAATTCGGTATTTCTATTAATTCCCCTTTTTTAGCTTTATCGTATAATTTAGAAAAGAATGTTGAAAATGGTTCAACAGTTTCATGTTTTAAAATCAAAAAAGTATTTAAAAAATTTAATCCACTTTCTAAACTAACTGCCCATAAGTTTAATACTAAACTTAAATAAGCATTGTATATGGCATTACCTAAAATGGGTACTTTAAATACATAATTATAAATTTCTTTTTTATTGAATACTATTAGGTTTTTTAAAATAAAATAAAATATTAAAATTGTAATAATAAAAAAAACTAATAATTTTAAATCGAATATGGATGTTAGGATACTAAGTAATTTAAAAGTTAAAGGCTCAGAGATTCCTAAATCTATGTATAAATTTTTAAACGAAGGAATTATTAAATTCTTAAAAATTAATAATATAAAACTTATAACTAATAAAAACAAAGCAGGATAAATTAAGGATTTTGTTAAATTATTTTTAGTTTCTATTTTTCTTTGAAGTATTGCTTCTATTTTTTTTATAACATAAGGTAGATTTTCTGTTTGCTCCCCGATTTTTAATATTGACAATTCAATTCCATCGAGAATTTTGGCTTTTTGAAATGCATTAGATAAGGTGCTTCCTGTTGTAACCAGCTTTTTTAAATTAATAAAATTTTTTTCATATTTTTTAAAAGTTTGAATACATATATCTAAAGAGTATCCTAATGGGATTCCGCTTTCTATCAAAGTTCTAAATATCATCAAGAAATTTAGTCTTTCTTGATCATTTAGCATATATTTTATATTTTGAAAATAATAAAAAAAAACCTTTTAAAATTAATTAGTAATTAATAGTTAAAATCAATTGCTATTATTCTATCAGTATGGATATTGAGTAAATCAAGTGGGTCAATATATGCTAATCTCTTATCATTTATATAGTATTCTTTTAATCCTGTAGTTTCAGAAATAGAACTATGTATTCCTCCATAGATATACATTTTATCTATAGAACCACTATTAATTAATGATAATTTAGAATTATTATTATACATTGCTACATATTTACCACAAAGTATTATATAAGGATTAGCATCATTAAAATTAGAACCATCTATATTTATATTATTTGTTACTAAAGTAAATAAATTGTTATTATTACTAACTTTTATATTATCTGGAGTAATTTCAGTAGGGATTATTAAGTTATTATCACTTATATTATTAGCAGTTTCTTCATAAAGGATATGTCCTTTTATTGTGGTAAAATAACTCTTGTCTGTTATTAAGTATATTTTTTCTTTTATTATTCCATTGTTTGTAGATAGATTATTATCAGTTCCTATAATGGGATTTGCGAACACTAATATATATATTAAAGAGTTTTGCGTTTTGCAAATTATGTAGTTGTTTCCTCTTTTTAGAAATTTATATACGTAATTTGAAGAAGGATTAAGGGTAATTGTAAAAGTATCTCGGTTTCTATTATCATTTATCAAGTTTGTAATTTCAGCTGCTAATTGCCTATCATTAGTTATTAAAGTATCATTTCTTTTATTGAACTCAAAATTTTGAGGATATCTTACTAAAGTAAAGCTAGCTTTTAAATCGTCATTATACTTAATTTCTATTTTTTGGTTATTATGATTTGCTTCATCAGGTTTAAATAGTATCGTCGGTTCGGAATTTGATTTTTTAACTATTAATGCTCCTTTTGTATTTAATTCTACATCATTATTTGGAGTTTCATATAATTGTTGCATAACTATTGCCAAAAAATTATTATAATATGTTATTGGATCTAAATCTACTCTATATAGTTTTTCTGTATAGTTTTTAGTTATCTCTTTATCTGTTATTTGAGTATATATTGGATTTCCATATGAATCAAATGTTACCCTATATGGTTGAGTATTATATTTTAATAGTAAGTTATTAAATATTTTTATATTTGTTTGTTCTATATCTATCCTATCAGCTAGAAAAGTTGTGTTAGAATAGTATGAACTATTGTTAAAGTAATAATTATTATAATTTGTAGCTAATTTATTATAATTGCCAATGTTGATTTTGTATAAAACTATTGCTTTAGCTAATAAAGAATTATTATTATCTAATATTTTTACGTAAATATGCTGTCCGTTTATATTTTTTATTTGATATTTATAGCTTTTCCCTTTATATGGGATATTACCAGTATCTTTTGTGTAGTCTTGGCGGTATATATTTGTAGCTATTAGTATTAAACTTTTTAAGTCTGAAGCTCTTTTAGATTTTCTTATTAGTTCTTTTGTTGTTCTTATATCTGAAGAAACATAATTAAATAAGATTATACTAAAAAAAGATATGAATAAAGTAAATAAAGTAAGCCATAAATATAAATAAAATCCTTTTTTATATTTTATCATTTTATCTCTCCCTGTTTATTAAAGTATAAAAATTTTTGTTAAAAAAAAATTAATAAATAATTACAAAGATGTTAAAAATTTAATAAATTATATAAATGTAATAATTATTTAGATAAATAATTTATTATTTTATCGGTTATAGGAAATCCTGATTTTAATTCAAAACCAACAAACATTGGAGCAGGGTTTATATCTAAAAAATAATATTCATTACCTATTCTTTTAAAATCTAAAGCACAAAATTTCAAACCTATATATCTTGAGAATTTTATAATTGAATTAGCTAATGAATTAGGGATATCTATTACTTTTATTTCTTGTATATTTTGTTTTTCTCTATAATCTAAGTCGTCAGTTATTAAATGTAAACTTATAATAGTTTTGTACCCTATTAGAAATATTCTAATTTCTTGACCAGGTATTCTTTCTTGTATAATATAAGTCTTATAATCTAGGGTAGATTTAATTTTTTCCAATTGTTCTTGATTTAATAGTTTTACTGTATCCCCACCCGCTACTGGTTTTATAACTAATTCTTTGTTTTTATTTTCTTTATAAAATTTTATTATACTTCTAATTTTATTTGAAACAAAAGTAATTGGTATTTTCATGCCAAATTTCCTAGCTAAAGCGTATGTATATGGTTTATAAAAATGTATCCAGAATGTTGAAGGAGAGTTAACTACTTTTGCGCCGTTTAAATCAGCTATATTAACCAATGAATATAAAAAAGAATAGTAATTTCTATAACTATGGAATTTTTTTTCATCTGATGAGTAATTAAAAGGATTAAAAGCATTAATAAAAATAGCTCTTATGAAAAAAGAAAAATTGGAATCTATTCCTATATAATTTCCCATTTTAACTTTGTTTATTCCATCTGTTAAATATATAAGTGATTCATATTCTAGCGGAAATTTTCTAGTATCTATAAAAATAGTATTTATTCCTTTTTCTTTTGTCTTTTCATAAATATAATTTGCATTATAATCCTCTCCATCCGCTATAAATATAATTTTTTTATTCTCCTTTTTAATCATAATCTAATTCCTCTATTTTGATATTTTCTATTTCTATCTTTTCTTTTCTATATTCCTGTAAAATATAGTACTTATCATCTTGAATTTTATTTAATAATTTAAAAACTTGATTAAATACTTTTAAAACTTTTTCATCGTTTTTTATAATATCTTGAAAATTAAATTCCTTTATTTTTTCTATGTCAATATTTTCTAAACTATTTTTTAAGTCTTTTAGTGATAATAAAGAATATTTTATTGCTTTTTTTATAATACTTGGAAAAGGGATGTTAATTCTTGTATTTGAATCTTGTATAGATAAATCTAATTCATTAATCCAATTACTCAGTGCTATATGTACTAAATCTATCGAAGTTTCATTATTATTATACAGCTCTATTAATTTTAGTAATTGATTTAAAAAAGGAGAATTTCCTTTTAACTTGTATTCCCATCTAAAATTACAATCTGCACAATAAAAAGTATCATCTTCTTCAATTTCAATTAAATTAGTACATAATATGCATATATTTTCACTAGACATTTTTAATATTCTCCTTTTTGTAATTTATAAGATTATTTCTTAATATTTTATAAAAATTATTCAGCTTCTGGGAGATAAGCGTGTTCTATTCTTGTTGAATTATTAGCTGACATACTTCTAGGCATGCTATCGGTGTAATTTTGCCCTGGTACTGGTCTACCTTTCACTGGTGGTGGGCCACTAATTATAGGATCTTGAGCTATAGGTGAAGGATTTATACCTACCCCTATACCTATATTTCTTCTTATTTTATCTAACAGTTGTTTTATTAATACTAATAACATATGATAATCATTATTTATAGGCGGTATATCTCTAATATTATCGTCACCTTCTTCACCAACTGCAAATGTTGTTTCCCCTAGTTCTCTTGCAAAAATTGTAAATCGTGTGGGGTTATCTCGGTTATCTCCTTCTTCACCTACTGCAAATGTTGACCATTGTATTGGTTTATCTCGACCTCCTTCTTCTCCTACTGCTAATGTAGTATATCTTTTCATTTCTCCTGTTTCTTGAACACTTGTTGTAAAATTAATATCTTTCATATATAAACACCTCCATTTTTTAGTTTTTTCAATATATATATAATCAATTTTTTTAAAAATAAATAAACACTATTCATTTTTTAACATTTTTTTACAATTTTATTTCTATATATTTTTAAAATAAATTTAATAATAATAATGTAAAATTACTTAAAATCTAAAAAAAATAAAAAAGTTAAGGAGGTGTCGGTATATGCTAGTAAAATCTACAAATTTAAACCACATAGTAAACACTAGATTTAATGAAAGTAAGACAGTTAGAAAAGAAAGGAAAGCTGTTTATTTTATAGAAGCTTGGAATAGAAATGAAGCAATAAGAAAAGCCATAAAACAATTTGAATGGGATTATCCATACTATGATATTAAAATAATAGATATTAAAGTCGAACTAATATCTGATGCCGGAGGATATGATAAAAATTATTACAGGGTAACTATCATATATGGTAGTATACATGATGAGGATCAAGGTAGTGACATCCCCTTCTTACCTTAGTAAATTTTAAAAAAGCATCCCTCCAAAAATTAAAGATAAATAACTAAAACAACTATTCTACAATAATCACAGGGGTAGAATTACTACTACCCCTTATTTTTTTAGCAAAATTTATATTAGAATTAAATTTTATTTTCCTATACAGAATCTATTAAGCATATTATCTATAACAAATTCAGTTAGATTTACACCTAAAAGATTTAAAATCTTTTCTAATGCTATCCTTAAATTAACTAATACTAATTCTACAGGATTATTATCTTGATATTCAATAATTGCTTTATCTATATAATTTAAAATATCTTCTAACAATTCTTTTTGAAAATTATCAGTTATATAAAAGTTATCCTCTAAGTTTTGATCGTTTTCAAAAAAATCATTTAAAGCTTGGTTTATTTGCTCTAAATTTAATTGTTCTTTTAAAGATACAAAAATAATCCTATAATTTTTAAATCCAAGATCATTTAAAATATTTTTTATTAAAACTTTATTATTGTTTATTGACTCATCTAACTTTTCTTTTTCAATTTTATCTATTTTATTTATTATAGATATTAGATATTGATTTTGATTTAGATTTTTTAATAATTCTTTATCATTTTGGTCAATAGAATCAATTTCAGTTAAAAAGAAAACTAATTTAGCGTTTTTTATTAATTGTAGTGCTTTTTTAATACCAATTTCTTCGATTTTATCTTGGGTTTTCCTAAATCCAGCTGTATCATATATTTTTAGCAAAAACCCATTAAAATTTATATATTCACTTATTATATCTCTTGTAGTACCTGGGATTTCACTTGTTATAACCCTTTCTTGACCATATAAATAATTAAAAAAAGTAGATTTCCCTACATTTGGTTTCCCAATTATTACCGTATCTATCCCATCTTTATATATTCTTAATCTTTCATAGTTCTGTAATATTTTTATTATATCTTTTTTGATATTAATTAGATCCTGAATTAATAAGTTGTAATCTATTGGTGGGATATCTTCTTCGGGGAAATCTATTAATGCTTCTATCCATGGGATCCAATAGCTTAATTTATCTTTTATTTCATTGATTTTATTGGATAATTTTCCATTGAGATTAGTAAAAGCTATTTCTAATTGCTTTTCAGTGTTAGCTTCTATTATTTCTTTTATAGCAAATGCTTTGGTTAAATCCATTTTACTATTTAAAACTGCTCTTAATGAGAATTCACCTCCTTTAGCTAATCTCGCACCTTTTGATTTTATTAATTCTACTATTTTATTTAATATTATCATATTCCCATGAGCACTTATTTCTACCATATCTTCTCCTGTATAACTATATGGACTCTTAAATATACTTATTAATACTTCATCTATAACTTTTTCATTATCATCTATAATATATCCGTAATAAATCCTATATCCTTTATTAAAATCAATTTTTTTATTATTTTTAGGCTTAAATATTTTTGATATTATATTAAATGCTTTATTTCCACTTATTCTGATTATTCCAATAGGAGCATTTTTTAAAGCCGTAGAAATCGCTACTATTGTATCCTCTTTTAATAATAATTCATTTAACATTTTTTTTGTGTTTTTATTACTATTTTGTTATTATTATTATTATTTCTATTTTAATTTTTCTTCATGTTTTTATTTTTTCTTGCTTGTGTAGGAAAATATAAGAAAATAAAATGGAGTTAAATATTAAAACAACTCATTAAAAAAGTAGGTGATTTTAATATATAGTGTTTTTTAAATTTTGCTAGTTTTAGAAGGGAAAAAAATATCTTTTGTTTAATTTTTATTATAAATGAAAGAACTAATAAGAGCATTTATCGCTTTAGATTTACCATTTGAAGTTAAAAATTATATAACTATTTCCTTGTTTGAATTAAAAAAATATTTTAAATATGAAGCTATTAGGTGGGTTAATACTGAGAATTTACATATTACTTTTGCTTTCTTCAAAGAAATAGATAAATCTCTTTTAATTAATAAATTCCAAAATTTAAAGTTTAATTTTGATAATATTTATATTGTTTCTATAGATGAAAGGATATATGATTTTAATTATAGAGTTTTATATTTAAAGCCTGATAATTATGAGTTTTTTTTATCAGTTTATAATGAGATACTTAAGGAATTTAAGGATTACATGGATATAAAAGAAAAGTTTATCCCACATTTAACTATAGCAAGAATTAAAAATAAATTGACTTTAAAGGAAATGGAAATAATAAAGAATTTTAAAATTCCAGCTATTCAGTTTAAAGTACAAGAGATAGCTTTATTTCAGAGTGTTTTACTACCCACTGGACCCGTTTATTATAAACTTAAAACAATTCCTTTAAATCCCTTTTAAATTAATTCTTTATTTTTTTAATTCATTATTTTTTATATGTTTTTTAGGAAGGAATTTAAAAAAAAAATATATACTATATAATAGTAAAGGGGGTGATTAATGATGATAAAAAAGCTAATTAGAAAGAAAAAAGCGTTTACTTTAATAGAATTATTAGTAGTAATAGCAATTATAATAATATTGGCTGCTATATTATTGCCTTATATAATAAATAGGGTGGAAGATTCAAGGATAAGTAGGATGACTGGAGAAATAAGAACTTTAAAAACTGCTGCTTTGTTATATTATAATGATTTAGGAGTATTCCCTTTAAGATGGGATTCCTTAGCAGCAAATATAGGTGCTAGTCCCAATTGGAGAGGTCCATATATTGAAAAAATCCCAACAGGTTTAACTACAACTAACTCTACTAACGATACGTGGCCTAATGCTAGTCCCTGGAGAACAAGTTTTGTTTTAATAACTCAATATAGTTCCACAGGGTTTCAGTTTGGAAATCAAACAGGAAGTGAATATACTTTTGTAAAGGCAGTTGCTTTAGTAGTAGAAAATCCCACTGTTTCTGGAGCTAATGCAATACCATTTAGCTCCCTAAGAAAAATAGATCAAGAATTAGACAATAGAGTTGATAATACTGGTTTGATTGTAGGCTCTAATGGTATCCCTGCTAACTTAACTTTTACGCCAGTAAATTATAATACCACAAATGCTGCACTTGTTGTCTTACTACAAGGTTTAAAATAATTTATAAAAATTTTTTAAAATGTTTTTTAACAAACAACAATAAAAAGTATATATCTTTTATAAGAAGTAGAAGAATTGTTAAAAAATAAAGCTTGCTGAATTTATAAGCATTAAGAGCAGAAAATTTAGAACTTAAACATGTAGATAATATAAATAAAAAGAACTGCGACTTTATATAAAATATAGCCAGCTTTAAATGAGGGAGTTATCACAAAGGTGATAACTAAATAAACTTTATTAAAAAAATAATAAATAAAAGGAAATTTAATAAGAAGCACTTAAAGTAATATAATTATTTATACTTAAACTAAGTTTGGTGGTTCTATAACCTAAATAAAGGGCAATTACTTTTACTGTTTAATTAGTTATAAATTGAAAAGTTATTACTGTAAAATATCTTTAAAAAATAAATAAATCCAAAAAGGGTTTATTAAAGAAATTAGGAATTATATAATAGAGTATTTTTATTGTTTTTATTTTAGGTTAAGTAGTTTGATAGTAAGTAATGAGTAATATTTTGTTTTGTGCTGGGAGTACAGGGGGGCACTTTTATCCTGCTTACTCCATTATCCAAAACCTCCCTAATAATAACTATTTCCTTATTCTTCCTATTAATTCTGTAAATATTGACCAAGTTTCTCTATTAGAACAAAAATATAATATAGAAGCTTTTTATATAAAACCATTTTACCATTTCTATTTAAAAAATATATTTGCTAATATCTCAGTATTTTTTACAGATGTTTTATTTATTGCTAATTTAATAGATAAATTATCAATAGATATTGTTATTACCTTAGGGAGTTCTAATAGTATTCCTTCAGCAGTTGCAGCAAAACTAAAAAATAAAAAATTAATTATTATGGAACAAAATGTTTTAGTAGGTAAAGCTAATAAATTCTTAGCTAATTTAGCCGATATTATTGTTATTCCTTTTAAAGAATCTTTAAATTATATTAATAAATCTTTTCATAATAAATCTTTTATATTTCCTAACCCCTTAAGAAAAGAATTCTATTTAATTGAAAATAATAAAGGTAATTTAATTAATGATAATGGGATTAATTTGCTTTTTATAGGTGGTAGTTTAGGAGCTAAATCTATTAATAATTTAGCACTTAAATTTTTAGATTTTTTATTATCTAACTTTGAAAATTCCCTTAATATTTCAAAAGTATTTATAATTTCAGGTAAAAAGAATTATAAAGAACTTCTTAATTCGCTTTTTAATTTAATTCAAAATAAAACTAACTTAGATTATGATAAAAATATTTATGATAATAAATTAATAATTAAGTTTTATAATAGGGATGTTAATTTAGAGATAAATGTTATGGAATATGTTGATGAGATAATAGATTTTTATTTAAATAGTGATATTATAGTTAGTAGAGCCGGGGGAATTGCTACTACTGAAATCCTTTATCTTAATAAAAATGCAATATTAATTCCTTATCCTTATGCTGCTGATGATCATCAATATTATAATGCATTAACCGCTTGTAATTATAACCCTAATATTGACTTAATTAAAGAAGAAAAAAATACAGAAATCGATTTTCCTGCTTTTATTTCAAAACTACAACAAAATATTAAAAAAATAAATAAAAAAAATTACGAAGTTAATAAGAATTTTATTTTTGATTTTAAAAAATTTTCTGAATTAATTCATGCTAAATATTACCCTGTAATTAAAAAAGAAGAAATTAAGAAAGAATTTTAAAACTTATGATTTCTTGTTTTTAGTATTTTTTGTTTTTTGTAAATATTTAAAATATAATTTAAAATATAATTTAAAACAGTACCGCCTGCTGGGGAAAGGATAAAGAATAAAAGTAAATAATTAGGCGGAATACAAATATCCCAGCACTATTAAAAAACTATGAGAGTTAGTATAATAGGGATTAATGGATTAGTAGGTAGCGAGTTATCTAAAATAATTGAAAATAACGAGGATTGGGAGATTACTGGTTTAGGTTCTAATGATAATATTGATTTTGAAAAACTAAAGAAATATGATATAGTTTTTTTATGTGTTGATAATGATGTTAGCGCATATATTGCTCCTAAGATTTTTGCTGATACCTTTGTTATTGATAATAGCTCATTTTTTAGATTAGATCCTGAAGTTAATCTCGTTGTCCCAGAATTAGATAATAATTACTTAAATACTATAAAAGAAACTAAAAAAGTTATTGCTAATCCTAATTGTTCTACTATCCAATTAGTTATTCCCTTAAAGCCTATTTTAGATATTTATGGAATAGAAGAAGTTTTTGTTGCTACTTATCAATCGGTATCTGGTGCAGGGAAAAAAGCACTAGAAGAATTTAAATATCAAATTAAAACTAATGATTTTTCTAATAAGCATTTACCTTATCCTATCGCTTATAATTTATTCCCTGTTATAGGTTCTTTTGATAATTCTAACTCTGAGGATATTATATGTACTGAAGAAAAGAAAATTATTTTGGAATCCCAAAAAATTCTTAATTCCAAATTTAAAGTTTTTCCTTTTACTGTTAGGGTTCCTGTTATTAGAGCTCATAGTCAGGTAGTTTATGTTAAAACTAAGCAAGATTTTAATTATAATAAATTGTTAGATGAGTTAATTGAGTTTGGTAATATTACAAAAGCTTTAAAAATATGGTTAGATAATTCCAATTTACCTGTTCCTTATAATGTTTCTAATACTAATGAAGTTCATTTAGCAAGGGTTAGGAAGTTAGATAGCAATTTATTAGGGTTTTGGAGTGTTAGTGATAATCTTCTTAGGGGTGCTGCCTATAACGCTTACCTTATTGCTAAACAAATTATAAATCACTTTTATAAAAGTAAAATTCAAAACAGGTAGTTTTTAGGGGATATTGAGTGTTAGTCCCATTGTTAGGGGGGTTTTTGGGGTTATCTTAACCCCCTAATGGGGTATGGGGTGAAACCCCATTGTTAGGGGGGTTTTTGGGGGTTACTTAACCCCCTAATGGGGTATAAGGTGAAAAATCATTTTTTATTAATAAAAAATAAAAAATAATAAAAATAAAACTTTAAAGAATTAACTATGAATAATTTTAGAAGGAAAAAAAGGAGCAAGAGTATAGTAGAGAGTTTTTCTAATGCTGTTAATGGATTAATGGAGATTTTTTATCAAGAAAGGAATATGAGAATCCATTTAATTATTGCTGTTGCTATATTAGTTTTAGTATTTTTTGTAAATTTGAGTCATTTGGAGTTAATAGTGATTTTATTTTGTATAGGTTTAGTTTTTGCGTTAGAAGCTGTTAATACAGCTATAGAGTTAATAAGTGATAAGATAAGTAAAGAATATGATGAGCAGATAAAAGTTATAAAGGATGTATCTGCTGCTTCAGTTTTGATAGCTTCAATTCTATCTGTTATTATTGCTTATATTATAATAACTAAAAAATTTAAGGATAGTACTCCGATTTTAATTGAGAAGTTATCAAATGTTCCAGAGTATATGTTTATTTTTGTTTTTGTATTAGTTTTGTTGTTGAGTATGTTGATAAAAGTATGGTATATGAGATTTGTTGGTAGAAAGGTTAATGTACAAGGAGGGTTAATAAGTGTTCATGCGGCTTTAGCTGCTTCTACTGCTACTTTCATTATAATTCATAGTTGGAAGCAACCTTATATAATACTAATGGCAATAGTTTTAGCATTGCTAGTTATTCAAAGTAGATATGAAGCTAAAATACATACTTTATCTGAATTAATTAATGGCTCTTTATTTGGGGTTATTATAACATTAATTATACTTCAAGGAATGAATTTATTTAAGATTTAATAAATAGTTAGTAATACTAAGTTTTATGGGAGTTTTAGAGTCTTTGACTTTATATCAGAAATTATTTTTAGTATTTTTATTGATATTTTTGAATGCTTTTTTTGTATTAGTGGAGTTTTCTTTAGTTGCTTCTAATGAATTGAAACTAAAAAGAATAAAGTTTAATCTACCGTATAAGCAGTATAAGAATTTAGATCATTACTTAGCAACATGTCAGGTTGGAATAACCTTAGCTAGTTTAATTTTAGGGTGGTTAGCTGAGCCCACTTTTTCCTATATTATCGAAAAAATATTTAAGTACTTAAATATACATTTGTATAATATTCATTCTATTAGTATAGTTTTATCATTTGTTTTTGTTACTTTTTTACATTTAGTATTAGGGGAGCAGGTGCCTAAACTGTTTGCAGTTTATAGGCCAGAACGGATGATTATTATATTTTCTCCCGTTCTGGAGATTTTTAATTATATATTTTTACCTTTGACTTTATTAGTTAAGATTACTCAAAATAAGATTGCGAATTATTTTGGGTTAGATGTTTCAGAAGGACATAGTTTAAGATATTCTGTAGATGAAATAAAAGAAATGCTGTTTGAATTATCAAACAAAGGAGTAATTAATGAAAAATTAAGTGATATTATTAATGGAGTTTTAAAATTAAATGAAAAAAAAGTGAAAGATATAATGATTCATAGAACTAATATAATTGCTTTAAGTGAAGAAATGAGGATAGAAAATGTTATAGATATAATTGTAAATAATTTACATAGTAGGTACCCTGTTTATAAAGATAATTTAGATAATATTGTAGGGATATTTCATATTAAGGATTTTTTTGTTGCTTTAAAAAAGAAAGTTTTTTATTTAAAAGATTTATTAGCATTAGTTAATAGGAAAGTTTTGTATGTTCCAGAAAATGGGAACTTATTTAATGTTTTACAGGAGATGCAGAAAACCCAGAATTTAATGGCTATTGTTATAGATGAATTTGGAGGAACTAAAGGTATTATTACTTTTGATGATATTTTAAGTATAGTTATTGGTACTATTTTAGATGAATTTGATTTACAAAAATTGGATTTCTTTAAAACTTCGGATGGATATATTATCAGTACTAATTTACATTTAAATGAATTGCCTCAAGAAGTTATAGATATTTTTAAACAGAATAATATTTATTTGGATAGTGATAATATTTTAGTATCTACGATGGTGTATGAGTTATTAGGTGGTAGGAAACCAAAAAGTAATGAAATTTTAAAAGTTGGAGATTTAAAAATAAGGATTTTGGATGTAAAAGGGAATTCTGTTAAATATATCAAAATATATAAATAGTTAAGCTTTAGTATAAGTAGTAATTATATGCCAGAAATAGAGAACGCGACTACCTTCGCTAATATTCTTATTTTCTCTGTATTTATTATTTTGCTTTTTATTCTAAGAATCTCTTATTTTCTAATGCTATTTTCCCTTAATTATATTGTTAAAGAATATCAACATCTGTTTAAAATAAATCAAAATTATCTTAATAATAGAGAAAAGTATGCTTTAGGTAATAAATTCTTGACTTTTTTACTTATTTTATTTTATTTTATTTTTAGTTTCATATATTTAAAAAATTTCGATAACCTTTTTATTTTTATTTCTTTTAGTGTAATTTTATTCTTTGTAATCTTTTTAATGGAATTCATTTTAAGAAATTATATATTTATTAATTATTTAAAATTTTCAAGATTTATTGAATTAGCTTTTAGATTAAATTATATTTCATTATATATTGGTAATTTTATTAATAATTTGATAGAGCCTGTTATAAAGTTATTTTCGGATGATACAGTTAATATTTCTAATAAATCTTATAGTGATTTAATAGTTTCTATATATAATCCGGATTTAAGTGATGATCAGAAAGAGATAATAGAAAAAATAATAGGTTTAAATGAAACATTAGTTAAAGAGATAATGGTTCCTAGAGTAGAGTTGGTTGCTTTGGAAGCTAATAAAACTATCTCTGAAGTTATTTCTATTGTAATAAAAAAAGGGTATTCTAAGTATCCTGTTTATGAAGATACTATCGATAATGTGATAGGGATTGTATTTATTAAAGATATCTTAAGATATTTAGCTTATAATCAGGAGCATTTAAGATTAAGAGATATAGTTAAGCTTCCAATGTTAGTACCAGAAAATAAACCAATAAATGAATTGTTAAAGATAATGCAAATAAATAGAGCTTCTGTGGCGGTTGTTGTTGATGAATACGGCGGAACTAGCGGATTAGTTACTATCGAAGACATTTTTAAAGAAATATTTGAACCTATTAAAGATGAACACGATAAAGAAGAAGAAGATATTGAAATAAAAAAAATCAATGATAATCAATTTATAATAAATCCTAAGATAGATATATATACTCTTCAAGAGATTCTTGGAATTAATTTAGAATCAGAAAACTATGACTACACTACTTTAAGTGGTTTTATTTATAGTAGGCTGGGAAGAATCCCAAAACAAGATGAAATTATAGCTTATAAAAATCTTAAAATAAAAATCCTAGAGATAAAAAAATATAAAATATCAAAAGTATTATTAACTATTGAACAAGAAGATTAATTTTTATTCTATTTATCTATTTAATTTTCATTTTACTTAAGTTTCAGTTTGTTTATTTTTATAATATATATAAACAGGGGTTCCACTTAGTACTATAATTAATCCTGCTAGCGTTGATTTTAGATCTGCTTGGATTAAATATACTAAAAACAAAATTCCAAATATTATATAAATTAATGGAGTTATTGGATATAAAAATGTTCTATAATCTGAAGTTTCATATGTATATTTTTTTCTTAATATAAATACACTAATTACTGTTAAAACATTAAATAAAATTGAGGCAAAAGTTACGTAAGTTAGTAATTGATTATAAGTTCCTAGGATTATTAATATGGTTGTCCATAGGCCTTGAAAAATAAGAGCTATATATGGAGTTTCATAGGTTTGATGGATCTTTGCTAATTTGGGATTAAATAATTTATCATGAGCTAATGTAGCAATAACTCTTGGACCTGATAAAATTAAACCATTATTACATCCTAATGTAGATATTATTATACCTAAAGCGATTAAAATAGGTCCAATGTTTGGCAAAACTCTTGCTGCTACTTCCTGTGCTACTCTATTATCTACTATATTCCCCATCTCACTTATAGGTATTACATACAAATAAGCTAAGTTTGTTATAACATATATAAATGTTACTATTAATGTTCCTAAAACCATACTTAATGGAATATTAACTTTGGGGTTTTGAACTTCATGGGAAATATAAGTTACACTATACCACGCATCATATGCAAAAAATATCTTTGATAAACTTAATGCTATTAACGGTAATAATATTGCTAAACTTTCATTAGCATATTTTGGATTTATTGAGTTTAGATTATTAAAAGTTCCTTCTTTATAGCTAAAAGCCAAGATTACTAAAATAATTATAGCTAATACTTTTGAAATGGTAAATATGTTTTGAAACAGTGCACCTAGTTTTATTCCTTTTATATTTATGTAAGTTAAAATCCATATGGAGATAATAGCGATGATTTGAGCGGTGCTTAGTTTAAAAAAATTAGTATTTATTACATAATTATTTTCTGATATAAAATTAAAGAAAGTACCTAAGTATTTAGCGAAGGCTATAGCGACTGCCGCTATCGTCCCACTTTGAATAACAAAGAATAAAGTCCAAGCGAATAAAAAACCAATAAAACTATTATAAAGTTTTTTTAAATAAGTATATTGTCCTCCTTGTTCTGGAATTTTATTAGCTATTTCTGCATATGTTAAAGCCCCTGTTATTGTTATTAATCCACCTGTTATCCACAAAGCTATCATATACCAGCCATTGGGTAAATAATTCGCTATAATTGATGGAACTAAGAAAATACCAGAGCCTATCATTGAACCCACTACTATATTTGTTGCATCAAAAAGATTAATTTTATTTTTCATATTTTATAAATTAGATAAATTTTCAAAGGTAATGATTTCATTTTTTATGAATTCAAAGGAGTTTTCCCAAAAATCTCTTTCTTTTATATTTATATCGTATTTAATTAGAAGATCATATGGATCTTTTTTTCCAGTATTTTTTAGAATTTCCTCGTATTCATTTAAGGTTAAGTTATTCTCTAGATATAGTTTGTATAAACCTAGGCTTATTAGTAGACCAATTAAATATGGGTAATTATAAAAATTAGAGTGATAATAATGAGGTTTAACTATCCACATATATTTATGAAAAGAATTAATAGAATCTAAATATATTTCTTGTTGAGAATCTAGCATTAGGTTTATTAGATCATTGGCAGTTAAATTTTGTTCTTTTCTTATTTCAGTTAGTTTTTTTTCAAAAAGGAATCTAGACATTATATCAACTACTACTTGACTAATGGTTAGTAAAAATCCATCTAGTATTGAGATTTTTAGGTTTTTTGAAGAAATTGTTGTATTTATGTAGTTTCTTAAGATATTTTCAGCTAATAGGGAAGCACTTTCGGCTAAAATTAATGGGGAACGCCTATATATCGATAGATTATAAGATAATAAATAATTATGATAAGCATGTCCTAATTCATGAGCTAATGTAAAGATTGATTTAATAGAGTTGTCATAATTAATAAGAATTCTGGATTTAAATGGCATAACGTATATACAAAAAGCTCCATCACTTTTACCTAACCTTGGTTTAGCATCTATCCAGTTATTTCCAAATGCTTCCTTGGCTATATTACTTAAATTACTACTAAACGTTGAAAAGGCATTTATTATTAATTCCTTAGCTAGTTGATAATTGAAATCATTATCTTCTAAATTATTTGATTCACTTTCGATAGGAGCAAATATGTCATACCATTCTAATTTATCTAAGTTTAGTAATTTTGCTTTGATTTTAAAATATTTTCTTATAGTGTCTAAGTTTTCTAAAGTTATGTTTAAAATTATATCAAACGTTTCTTTATCTATTTTATTATAAAATAAAGTGGATTCTAAAAGAGAATTGAATTTTCTTCTTTTAGAGATTACTAATGAGTCCCACTTTATTGAGTTTAATATTTTAGCGAAAATGTGATGATATTTCTCTAATTCATTTATTTCTGTATTATAAGCATTAGCTCTAATTGTTCTATCTTTATGATGATATAGATTTCTCAGTTCGCTTAATGATAAAAGCTTATTATCAAATTTTATTTTTATATTACTTATAATTAAATCATATAAAGATTTCCATTCAGTGCTCGAACTTATACTAATTAAGCTATATAATTCTTCTTCGTTTAAATCCATTTTATGTTCAAAATTCTCCATTGATTTTTTTATGAAATATTCGTATTCTGTTAATTCTCCAGATTCGTTTAAATTTTTTTGGATATTTTCTTTATTATTATAAATAATTTGTTCAATTTTAGTATGTATAGTTTTTAAATTAGATGAAATAGTTAAAATTTTGCCGTTGTATTTATTAGCTTCTTCATGTGTAGAATCACACGCTAAGACACAACTTATATATGCATTTAATTTTCTGTTTAACTCGAATATTTCATTATATAGACCTAGCACCTTTTTTAGTTCCTTTATATCTGTTTTATTTATTATATTTTCAATTTCATTATTTATAAATTCTATTTTTTCTTCTAATAGTTTTAATTCTTTATTAAATTCTGTAAATGAGGGATAGATATTAGATAAATCCCATATAGGAAGATCTTTTATTAAAGGGGTATTACTTTTTAAATCTTGTTCCATGTTAATATTATTTTAGAATAAAAATTTAAATCCTTTTATTAGATTTTTTTTAGGCTAATTTAAAAAATTAACTTTTTTTTAACAAAATTTTTTTTTATATTTTATAGTCTTTTGTAATTATAAATTTAGTTAAAAATTAAAATATAAAAAAACAAAGGAAAGGAAAAAATGATTATGATAAATAATAATGTAAATAAGATAAAGATAACTACATATAATGTAGAGAATTTATTTGATAAAGTAGATGATCCTAACAAGGATGATGGGCCTCCTAAACCTGATAATGAATTAAAGGCTTTAGCTAATGTTATAAAGTATTTAAACTCTGATATTTTAGTTTTAGAAGAAGTAGAGAATAAAGATATTGTTTTGCAAGTATTAAGTATGGCAGGATTAAAAGATAGGTATAATGTAATAGTAGGTAAAAGCGATGGAAGAGGGATTGCTGTTGCTTTACTAATTGATAAAAAATACCCAATAAAGGAATATACTATTAATCAGAATGAAAACATTTTTTATAGGCCTCCTGTAGAAGCTATAGTAGAGTTAGCACCAGGCTTTAATGTAAAAATAATGGGAGTTCATTTTAAGGCTAAAATGAATCCAGCTTCTCAAGAGCAAAGACTAAAAGAAGCTAAAAGAGCAATTGAATTAGCTAAACAAGATTCTTTGCCTACTATAATTGCAGGAGATTTTAATGATCTACCTGATTCTAAAACATTAAGTTTAATTCAAAATAATGGTTTTACTGATGTTAGAAAAATTGATTTATTATCAAAAGATACTAATACTCCTACCCATTACACTATTTATCATTTACCTGAAAAAGATAATAAAGAAATTGATATTCCTAATGATTATAAGGAAATTAAAGGTAAGACTTCTATAATTGACTATATAACTGTAACTGATAATTTAAAAAAATATGTAGTTCAAGGTAGCTTTGATGTATTAGAAAAACAGGAATTAAATGATGTTTCAATAGCTTCTGATCATAGACCCGTTAGTGTAGAATTTCAAATTACTTAAATATCTTTATTAATTTAAGGAGTTTTGATAAAAAAGTATAATTAAGTATATAGAAAGGGGGTTTTTATGAAGGACTTATCAAAAATAATAAGTTTATTAAATTTAGGTGACTTAATGTTAAAATATAGTCAAAATAAAAAAGAACTAAAAGATACAGTTATTAATTATCACCCTCAAAATATAGATAATTATTATAAAGATGTTTTACCTACTAAGCTAACTATTGCAGAATTTATTTTAGATGATAATACTAAACAAAAAATAGAATATGATTTAAAAGAATTTTTTGATAAATTAGGTAGTTATAAATCTTCATTTAAAAAGAAAGAAAATGTTATAAATTTTGAGAATGATAATGTCAGTTTTAATTTTGTAGAAAAAAATAGATTAAAAAAAGAAGATATAGATGAATTGCTAAAAAATATAATAAAAAGTATTCCTACTAAGGCTTTTATTATTAAAAGTGATAATGTTTTAGCAGTATTAAATCAATATGATAAGATTAAACAAGAATTAGGAGATATGAATAGTAATAATTTGGTATTTAAGCCAAAGAATATAATGTATGATGTTTTATCAACTATTTATAATATAGAACGAGATATAAACAAAGTTAATGGTTATGCCCAAGAAAAATTTATAAAACCTTTTAAAGTAGATTTGTATGGAGTGTCTAATAAAGATTTCTTAAAAAATGCTTATTATGATCCTAAAACAAATAGGCTAGTTTTAGGGACTGTTTTTAATTTAGGGGATCAAAGCATAATTAATGCTTCTAATGATACAGATGTAGTTATCCATGAATTAGGTCATAAATTATTAGATGATTTAAGACCGAATTATCTTAATAATTATTTTCATTTTGAATCTGGAGCAGTACATGAGGCCTTTGGTGATATAAACGCATTCTTAGCTGCTGCTAGCGATCCTAACGTTAAACAATATATAAAAGATAATAATATAGATTTATCAAAGAGTAATATACTTTCTCAGATAGCTGAATATTTTGGAAAAACTATATATACTAATATAAAGCAAACACAAGAATTATTGAATAAAAATCCATATATGCCTAAAGAAGAGTTAAAAAATATAAAAGATGAAAAAGCGATTAGAGATTTATCAAAAGATTTTGAATATAAAAAATATTCTAATTTAAAGAATGATGAAAAAGAAGTACATTTACAATCTAAAAGTTTGTCAAATGCTTTTTATAAAGCTTTTATAAATTTTTATAATGATAAAAAGGATAAATATGATTTAAATCAGGTAGCGGAAAAATTTTATGATATATTTATAAAGGGAACAAAAATATCAAACCCAGCAACAGCTACTATCCCAGAGTTTATGAAATCGTTAATAGTAGCAGATATTTTATTTAATGATTCTGAATTAACTCCTTATTTGTTAAATGCAGCTAATGAAAATAAAATCTTTGATAGCTTGAACATAGATTCTATTTTTAATGAAATAAAAGAATCAAAAAATTTAAATATTGAGCCATTGAAAATTGTTTTAAATAACAAATATCTTAAAAAAGAAGAATTAGAGAATTCTTTAAAAGAAGCTGTTTTAAAAATTTTAAAGAATTATTCAAAAGATTTTGATTATTTAACTTTAAATGATTTATCAGTTTCATTAGTTCCAGGCTTTAATAATGGAATAAATATGGAAATTAGTTATAAATATCCTAAGTCTATTAAAGTGAACAATAAAAATGTAGCAGTATATGGTGGAGCTATTTTAGTTTTAGATAAGAATTTGAATTTAATTTATTCTTATATAGAGAATATATCTGATCAAAAAATTAAAGATATGCAAGATTATGCTAATCTTATTTTTAATGATGAAAATGATGAAGATTTTATTTTATCATAAGTAAATTAGTAATTGCAATTAATAGATTGTGAAAAAAATAGTAAGTAAATTAGATGCTTCTTTTAAATAATTTAGAAAATAATATTAACAACAAGTAAGCAATAAGAAAAACAATAATAGTGGAAAAAATAGTTAAAGCAGAAGCATAACCCATATCCAAAAACTTAAAGAAATTTTCGTAAATATACATAGGTAAAGTTTTAGTAGAGTTAGAAGGGCCACCGCCTGTTAAAACCAAAGGTAAATCGAATACTGCTAATGCATAAAGATATCTAAAGATAATAGAAACTGCTACAGCAGGAACTATTATGGGAATAATAATCCAAAAGATCTTATGATACCAATTACCCCCTTCTATGTCTATTGCTTCTAAGTACTCTTTATTTAGTCCTTTTAAAGCAGAATACATAAGAATAGCAATAAATGGAGTAGTTTTCCATATATCTATTAATACCATCCATATAAAAGCAAATAAATTATTAGATAAATATATGTCTTTTAAACTAAATATACTAAGGAATTTAGGAATAATCCCGTAATCTTCATTTAGAAAGAATCTCCATGATAATGCCATAATAGCGGTAGGTAAAGCCCACGGTAATATTATACTAAACCTTACTAGTTTGTTATCATTAAAATATAAAAATAACGCTATTAAAAAACCAAGTATTACCTCAAATGGAACACTAATAGTAGCGAACCTTATACTATTGTATAAGCATATCCAAAAAGTTTTATCACTAAAAATTTCATAAAAGTTAGCTAAAAAAATCCATCGCCTTATATTTAAATAAATAATATCCACAAAAAAAGAATTGTAAATAACTTTTATAAGGGGATAAACTACAAATAAAATTAATAAAATAACAGTAGGAAATAATAGGATAATTCCTGTTAGTATATCTTCCTTTTTTATATCACTAAATTTAGTATGTATCTTATTTCCCTCCCCTATTTTTAATTTTAAAATACCTTAAAAAGTACCTTAAAGTTAGCTAATTATTAATTATGTAGCTAATTCTAAAATAACGTTAATATTTTCTAATTTTAAAGAATTAACAAAAGATTTGATAATTTCAACGGAATCAAAAGGAATGTATCTATTGGTTTCTATTTTTTGATATTTTTCATTAGTATAAATTTCAATGGTAACTGAAATATACTCACTGTTATTGGTATTAAATTTGCTAATTTCATTAATTTTATCATATGGAGTTGTTAAATTTCTTAAAGTAGAAAGAAAATCTCTTATGTTACTTATGTTATTATTTATTATATTGTTATTAAATTCTATAAAAATGGATAATTTCATAAAAGGATTTATTTTATTAAGATTAGTATCAATTAGATTAGTATTATTATTTTTACCAATAAAATCGTTAAATAAGTAGATTTCATTAGCAATAATTTTGAAATTTTCTTCATTCTCTTCTTGTTCTTCCATATTTGTTTTTTCTATTTCTATTTTTCCTTTAACTATAATTATTTCATTTTCTTTTAAGTAGTTTTTAAATTTTTGATATACTAAAGGATAAGCTATTACTTCAATGACATCGGTAGGATCATCTAATATGAATGTAGCCATTTTCCCTTTTTTAGTATAACTTTCTTTTATATCTGTTATAACTCCTATTAAAGTAATCTCTTCTTGTAATTTTTCTTCTTTCTCTAAATAATCTTTTTTTATTTGGGATATTGAAGGTAATTTAAGATTATTATTTTTTTTAATTATATTAACGGGATGATCTGAAAGGTATATTCCTAAGGTTTCCTTTTCTAATTTTAAAATCTCAAGTAATTTATTTTTTTCTTCTGTTTGAGAATGAGCAATATTATTATTTACAGCATTACTATTATTTTTAGTAATAGAAAAAAGAGTACTGCTTTTACTTTTGGCTAAATTTAATATAGTATCTATGTTTTTATATAATTCTAATCTATTAGGATGTAAAGAATCAAAGCAACCAGATAATATTAAAATTTCTAAAGTTTTTTTATTTATTATTTGATTACTTACTCTTAAGATAAAATCTTGGATATCGCTAAACGGTTTTTTAGACCTTTTAGAAATTATTTCATTAATAGCAGCTTGGCCTAAGCCTTTTATACCTAGTAATCCATATCTTATATATTTTTGATTATTTTGGATTTCTACACTAAAGTTTTCTTCACTTTTATTTATATCAGGAGGTAGCACCTTTATATTTAATTCTAATGCTTCATTTAAAAATATTTTTAGTTTATCAGGATTACTTTCTACACTTTTAAGTAAAGAAGCTAAGAATTCATGTGGATAGTGAGCTTTTAAATAAGCTGTTATATAAGTAATAATTCCATAAGCAGCTGAGTGAGATTTATTAAATCCATATCCTGCAAACTTTTCTATTATATCAAATAGGGTTTTTGCTAATTCTTCACTATATCCATTTTCTATACAACCTTTTATAAAAATTTCTTTATATTTTTCCATTATTTCTGGTTTCTTTTTTCCCATTGCTTTTCTTAGGTCATCTGCTTGAGATAATGTGAATTTAGCGAATTTCACTGCTATTTGCATTATCTGTTCTTGATAAACTATAACCCCGTATGTTTCTCTAAGTATTTCTTCTAAATCTGGATGTAGATAATTTATTTTTGATTTATCATGTTTAGATTGAATAAATTGTTTAACTAATCCACTTTCAAGTGGCCCTGGTCTATATAAAGCTATTGCACTTATTATTTCATAAATATTAGATGGTTTTAGCTCTTTTAATAATTTTTGCATACCGCTACTTTCTAATTGAAAAACCCCCACTGTTTGACCATTACTTAATAGTTCATATACTTTTTCATCTTCTAAATTAAGATTATATATATCTAAATCAACGTTATTAATTTTTTTAATTAATTTAACAGTATCATCAATAACACTGAGTGTCCTAAGCCCTAAGAAATCCATTTTAACTAATCCTAGTTTTTCAATAGCTGTCATATCATAAGCTGTAGCAATAACTTCATTTTGTTTTATTAACGGAGTTAATTCATCTAAATCAACTGACGATATTACAACTCCTGCTGCATGTACAGATTGATTCCTTATAACTCCTTCTATTTCTATTGCTATATCTATTACTTTTCTTACATCTTTATTTTCATGATATTCTTTTTGGAGTTCTTTATTTTCTTGTAATGCTTCTTTTATAGAGTAATTAAAAGGAATCATTTTAGCTAAATAGTCTCCAAATGAAGCAGGGTATCCTAAAACCCTTGTAGCATCTCTTATAGCTGCTTTAGCTTTTAAAGTACCAAAAGTCCCTATATGAGCTACCTTAGTTTTCCCATATTTTTCAGTTATATATTCTATAACTTCATCTCTTCTTAATTGACAAAAATCTGTATCAATATCTGGTAAGGATTTTCTACCTGGATTTAAGAACCTTTCAAATAATAATCCATATTTTAAAGGATCTACATTAGTTATTCCAATTAAATAAGCTACTAAACTACCCCCAACAGAACCTCTTCCTGGACCCACTGGAATGCCTTTACTTTTAGCCCAATTAATAAAATCCCAAACTATTAAAAAATAATCACTAAATCCCATATCATTTATTACTTTTAATTCATATTCCATTCTATCTATTATATTTTGATCAGGATTAGGGTACTTTTTAGGTAAATTTTCTAAGCATAATTTTTTAAGGAATTCAAATGAATCTATTTCTTTCCCATTAACTGTGTATTTTGGTAAATAGTAAATTGAATTTAATTTTAGCTCTAGATTAGCTTTTTCTAATATTTCTAAGGTATTTAAGAAAGCATCTTTAAAATCATCCCCCCATATATTATAAAGCTCATTATAGCTTTTTAAATAGAATTCCTGAGTTTTAAATCTTAACCTATTAGGTTCATCTATTCGTTTTTTTGTTTGAATACACAAAAGTATATCATGGGGGTTAGCATGTTCTTTTAGAAGGTAATGTGCATCATTAGTTATTACTCTTTTTAAATTCAATTTTTTAGATAACTGGATTAATTTGGTATTAACTTTTCGTTGTTCCTCTAAATTATGATATTGTAGCTCTATGTAAAAATTATCCTTACCAAAAATGGAAAGATAATAATCTAATGCTTCTTTTAATTTTTTTTCATCATCTTTTAGGATTGCTTGAGGTATTTCCCCAGCTAAACATGAGCTTAACATTATAAGCCCTTTGCTATATTTCGATAAAACTTCTTTATCTATTCTAGGTTTATAATAAAAGCCTTCAGTATATCCAATTGTAATTAATTTACAAAGATTTTTATAACCTTCAATATCTTTAGCTAAAAGTAGTAAATGGTATCCTGTATATCTTAGATCCTCTTGTTCTAATTTAGCTTTAGATTTAATATGTCTGTCATTAGTTATATATAATTCAGCTCCTATTATAGGTTTTATTTCATTTTCTAATGCTTTTTCATAGAAGTTTATAGCTCCTGAGATACTGCCGTGGTCAGTTATAGCGACTCCTGGCATCCCCTCTTCTTTTACTTTTTTTATCAAATTTTCTATTTTTATCATCCCATCTAGGATGCTATAAATAGTATGTAAATGTAAATGAATAAATTCAGTTTTCATAATATTATTAAATTAATTAATTGGATATATTTTGAGGATTTTGATTTTGATTTTGATTTTGGTTTTGGTTTTGATTTTTTTGTTTATTTTTATTAATAAAGAAGAAAGCTAAAGCAGCTCCTATACCAATAATCCCAAAACATAAACAACAAGAAATTAAAGCTACTATTATCCATACAGTGTTTCCGCTTAAATCAATGGGAAAGCTTTTATCTTTTCCTTGGTTAATTTGTTCTTGAGCCCTAGCTATGTATTCTTTAGTATATGGATGATCGGGATATAATGTTTCCACTTCTTTAAATTTTTTTATAGCCTTTTTGTACTTTTGATTCCAGAAATCATTTAATGCTTCTTTATATAGTTTATCTACTTGACTTTGTATATTTTGGATACTACTTTCTTTTAGGAAATCTTGGATTTCCTTACAAGAAACTAAGAATCCATAGTTATCAGTTTTGATACCTGCTTGAGGATCTACTATAACCCAGGTAGCTGTTCCTATTACTTCACCGTTTAAGTTATATCCAGGACCGCCGCTATTTCCTCCCGTTATTAAAGCATCAGTTTGTAAAGACCTAACACCTTTAGCTGAGGTTCTTACAGCAGATATTGTTCCCCTTGTTACTGTTGGTTTTAGTACATCAAATTGATCAAATAATGAACCGGCAAAGAAGTGAACTTTAGCTGGATATCCTATTATATATACTTCTTGTCCTTCTGTTGGCTCTATGTTTGATATAATTGATGTAGGTAAATTAACTGAATCTATTTTGATAATAGCTAAGTCCCTACCTATACCACTAATATCTTTAGCTTTACCAATAGCTCCCAATTTTACTACATTAGCAGGTTTTAAAAATGCACTTACATTAGCCCTCCCCTTTTCTGCAACCCCCAGTCCTACATATATCTCTTCTTGGTAATCTAAATTACTTATTCCCATTAATGTTACTTTTTGTGCTAATTGAGATAGTAGTTTTTCTTGGGTTTTATTTAATTTTACTCCTGCTTCTTGTTCAAATGAAGTATATAAATCTTCAGTCATCGTTGATAATAAAGTTTTTTCTAATACTGCCTGTTTAGCTTCTTCTTCATCTACCTTAACACAATGAGCAGCTGTTAAAACATAGCCATTAGGGTTTATTATAACTCCACTACCTACTGATGTAACATTAACTTCTACATTTTTAGTTCTATCACTAAAATCAAAAAATAATGTTGGTTTTTCTAACATTAGCTTTAGCATAAATGTTAAAACTTGTTCTTCACTATTTATATCTATTTTTCCTTGATAGTAGGCTTCTTGTAGGTATTGAGTTACTATTTGTTGAGCTTTAGTTTGATTAAATATTGGCTGCCTATATTGTATTTGGCCTTTTATATTCATTACTATTAGTACTACTGATGGTTTATTTATTTCTATTATTTTTTGGCTGTCTGTTAAACCAGTATTAGCTAATATTGTCTTAAAAAAAATAAAAAAAATTGATAAATTTAAAAATATAAAAACTAAAAAAAATTTTAAATAATTATTTTTTATAAATTTATTTTTTTTCATTTATATTACCCCCTTTTTTATAAAGTTATGTTAATTGTTCTGATTCAATTAAGTAATATTTATAAGTTTTAATAATTTTTAATTTAGATTCATTTATCTTTTTAGTAAATATATCGTAGTTATCTTTTTTAATAATGACAGGATAACCTTTGTATATTGAATATAAATTATTAGTATTAAGTTCAGGAATATTCCATACTTCTAATTCTATTATTTCATTATTTTCTGGAAAATCATTTATATTTATTTTTGAAAGACTATCATAAAATCTTAATTTATAAAAATCATATTTAGAGATATAATATACAGATTTAAAGGATTTTAAGATAAAATTAACATTGTTTTCTTTTAGAATTTTATCATAATCAAAATTAAGGATATATTCTATTAAGTAAGGGATAATATAGGAGCTAGTTTCTAAGTAGATATTTTTTTCCTTAAAATGTTGGGTTTTTAAAATAGTAGAGTTTATATTATTAATTATTTGTAGAACTTGATATTTAGGGTTTATGATGTATCCAACGGAATTACAAAATTCACAAGGGGTGGCTAATCTAGTATATATATCGCTTTCTGTGCGTTGCCTTGTTAATTCTAATATACCTAAATTAGTAAATCCCCAGATATGGGTTTTTATTTTATCATCTTTTAAATGCTCTTTTAAGGTTTCTATTATTTGGTTTTTTATTATTTCAGATTGTGAGGTATCTGGGATTTTTAGAAAATCTATTAAAATGATACCTGTTAAGTTTCTTATTTTTATTTGTTTAGCTATTTCTATAGCTGCTTCTATGTTAGTATTTTTTGAAGTTTCTATTGGATTAGAACCTATATAGCTTCCTGAATTTACATCTATTAATGTACCTAATTCTGTCGTTTGAATTATTATAGATCCGCCAGATTTTAACCATACTTTTTTTTCTAAATATTTTGATAACTCTATTTTTAAATCATAATAATCTATTAAAGATTTATTAGTTTTTGTTGTATCATAAAAAAATATTTTACTTGAATAATCCTTAGAGAACAATGAAAGATAATTTTTTAATTTTTGATAGATTTCCTTGTTATCTACTATAACTTGAGTTTTGCTATCAAAATATTCTCTGATTATTCTAATTGGTAAGTAATCGTCAGTATAGATTAGTTTTTCATGTTTTGTAGCGTTAAAATCATTTATTATATTTTTCCAGATTTTGATAAGGATTTCCATGTCTTTATAAATTTCAGTTGCTTCAACTTCTTTAGAAGCTGTTCTTGCTATAAAACCTATATTTTCTATATTTAAAATTTCGTCATTATATTTTTCAGCTAAATTTGATCTTATATTTAAGATTATGTTTATTAGAACTTCCTTTATATCGTCCTCTATTATTTTAGATGAAATTTTTATAGAATTTTCATAAGGTAAAAGTATCACATATTTACCGGCTATTGTAATATTTGCACTAAGCTGAGGTAATTTATTTTTTAGCCCAGATTTTTTTATTTTTACTAATATATGATTCCCTGTTTTTATTTTATTTTTTAAATTATCTGGGATATCATTAAAATTAAGGAATCCCGATTGTGAGTTACCCAAACTAACAAAGCACGCATTTATCCCTGGAGTTATATTAGTTATTTTCCCTTTATATATATTCCCTACCTCTTCTTCTTCTGTATCAAAGAATATATTAATTATATTGTTATTTTGAAGTATTACACAAATAATGGGCTTTAAGAAACTTTGTATTAAAATTATTTTTTCTTCTTTTTTCATAAAATAGAAAATAACTACCTATTTAAAAAAAATTAGCAAATTTAATAGTATTTAAAGATGTTATGATAATAATGATTTTAATTACTTAGAGGTAATACATCAACAAAAGTTTTAGTTCTAGTTTTTCTAAATTTTACTATTCCTTCGACTGTAGCAAAGATAGTATAGTCATTACCTAGATCAGTGTTTATCCCTGGATAGAATTTAGTACCTCTTTGACGGATAATAATATTTCCAGGTTTTGCTAATTGACCTTCATATAATTTTACTCCTAGTCTTTTGCTGTTGCTATCTCGACCGTTCTTACTAGCACTACCAGATTTTTTTTGTGCCATAAAATCAGCACCCCCTTTTTATACTTCTTATTTTATAATTATAAATTTTTTATTCATTACCTCTTTTTTATTAAGTTTTTTTTATAACCTTTTAATATAATATAGTTTCTTTTTAAAGGTATAATGATTTTCTTTTTAGAATAATATTAATAAAAATATGTATATTTTAGGGATAGAGACTACTTGTGATGAAACTTCTGTTAGTATTGTTAAGGCTTATGATAATTTAAAATTTGATATTATAAGTAACATAATTTTATCACAGGATATCCATAAAATTTTTGGGGGTATTTATCCTGAACAAGCGTTTAGGAAACATCAAGAAAATATAATAAAAATATTAGCTAAAGCTATAGAGAATTTTGATATAAATAAAATAGAGTTAATAGGTGTTAGTGCGTTTCCTGGGTTGGTTGGGGCTTTAGCTTCTGGGGTTGCAATGGCTAAAACGCTTGGAGTTATTTTATCTAAGCCTGTTATCCCTGTGAATCATTTATGGGGGCATTTATTTGCTAATTTCGCAAAAATTGATTTTAATTCAATAGATTTTAAAGATTTATTTCCTGCTTTAGGGTTAGTTGTTTCAGGAGGACATACTAATTTATATTTTATTGAAAATTTCTTACCTATTAAAATCGAGTTAATAATGAATACGTTAGATGATGCGGTAGGAGAAGCTTATGATAAGGTTGCTAGGCTTTTAAACTTAGGATTTCCAGGTGGACCTGTAATTGATAAATTAGCACAAAATTATACTCCTACTTTAAATGAAAAACCAATATTCCCTATTCCAAAATCTAAAGATTTTAGTTATAGTGGTTTAAAAACTGCTGTTCTTAGACACATAAAAAATATAAATTTTAATAACTTAGATCCAGAACAAAAGGATATTGAAATAAAGAAAATATGTTATTATTTTCAATATTCTGCTATAGAGCATATTATAAAAAAAATTGAATTAATTTTAAAGGAATATAAAGGTAATTTAAGGGGTATAAATTCAATATTTGTAGGTGGTGGTGTAGCTGCTAATTCTTTTTTAAGAAAAAGGCTAATAGAGTTAGCTAATAAATTTAAAATAAATTTGTATATTCCTTCTGTTAATTTATGTACAGATAATGCAGCTATGATTGCCATTGCCACCTTTTTTATTTATAAATCATTTTTTAACAAAATAAATAATGATATTATTGATTTTGATGTTTATCCTTCAGAAGAAGAAGGAATTAAAATATTTAAAAATAATTAATTATCAGAAATAAATAAATTTCCTAATAATTTATATTACTTAAATTTACGGAATAATTTATGGAAATAAAACTCTTCAATTCAAATAAAAAAATAAATATAAAAGAATCTAATTTAATTTTAGTTAATAAAGGCCAAAATCTAGTAGATTTTTATGAATATAATGATTATTTTTTAAAGGTTATTAACGATGTATTAAATGTTAATAAATTCTATAAAGATTTGATAAAAAGAATAGAGTTTATATATGATTTATTAAATAATAAAACTGAGGATAATTTTATAAAGATTAGTTTGGAAAATTCTTTACCTATTGGTTATTTTTTAGATGATGGGAAAATTTTTAATAAAGGTACCAAAAATATGCTTTTGCTTTTTAAAAAACAAAATTATATTAGTTTAGACAATTTTTTAAATAACCAAGAAATTTTTAGTTATAAAAGGATAGAAATTTATAATAAATTAATTGATTTATTAATTTTTTTTCATGAAAATAGTGTTCTGCTTTGTGATTTTAAATTAGATAATTTTTTAGTTATTGAAAATGAGCAAGGTTTTTTTATAACAATAAGAAATATAGAAAAAATCAATGTAAATGATTTAAAAGATGTTGGTTTTATTAGTAGTGATTTTATATTACCTCCAGAGGCTTTTTTTAAAAATGAATATAATATTTATTCTGAGCTTTGGTTAGCTACTAATTTTATTTTTTATATTTTAACAGGTTTAAATGTTTTTGATTTTATAAAAGCTGCTAATATTAATCATAATATGTTACAAAATTTTTTGTATCATGTAGATTATAAGGTAAAGACTTGGCCACCTGATATAAAACAAAATATAAATATTTCTTCTCAATTACCTTATCTAGATCAAATTAAGTATAACAATTTAAAAGAAGTTTGCAAAAACTATTTTAGATATTCTAACTTTAAAGAGATTTTATTTAAAAATTTTATTTTAGGCTATCTTTTGTTTAATCAAAGAAAAAATTTAAGTGCTATAAAAAATGAATTAAAAAAAGATCTAGTTAAGTATCATCTTGATAAACAAAAAGAGCATAAAAATTTAGAATCTGAAAACAAACAATTTATAGATCAAGATAAAATTCAGGATAAAATTATAGATAACATTAGTTTTTATGTATCTAAAAATGAAGTTACCCAAGAAAAAATAGATAATAAATCTAAACAAGAATCAAAATTTTATAAAGATTTAACAGATTTTAATTTAGTTAAAAGAATTGAAATTGAAAGTAATATAATTTATTACCAAAATGTTTCTGGTATACAAGACTATGTTGCTTTTAAACTAAAGCAAAACAATATATTGAATTCGACTTTTGTAGATTTTATGAATAGTATTTTTGTTTTTATACCTTTAAATTTAGATTTATTTACCTACTATAAAGTTAGTATTCTCTTTAGTTTATTTTCATTTATAGATAAAAATCAAAGTGATATACAAAAAAAATATAATTTAGATGAGAAAAGTTTTTATTATTTTAAAGTTATTATTGTTAATTTTGTTCAATTTTTAGATGAAGAAAATCTAAAAAAGATAGTTAATATATTTATTAGCTTATATAAAGATAAATCTTACGGTATTTTAATTTATTTTATATATGAAAATTTAAAACAAGAACTATTAAATATTAAACTAGAAGAGTTAAACAAATCAGAGATTTTAAAAGAAGTTAATATGAAATTAAATAGTTTTATTTCAATAAAAATTTCTAGTCCTTTGAATGAATTTTTAGAAAACTATTTAAAAAAAATAAAAATTTTCGTTATTATTTTTGTTTTTATATTATCAGTTATTAGTAGTTTGATATTTTTTAAAGATTTAAAATTATTTTCATTTATTTTGATTATTAATATTATTTTTTTAGGGTTAAGTGTTTATTTTATTCTAAATTATATATTTAAAATTGTTTTACAGAAATTAAAGTGATAGATTTATAAATTATTTATTTTTATATTTTTATATGGGAATTGTGGTATTCAAGTTAGCTAAATCTAAATTATTAAGTAGGGGCTTTCTGATTGGAATCTAGATATATTCTAAAATTAGCATAAACTTGTTTTATTAACAGTGCTGGATTTAAAAGATTTAGATAGCATTGTTTTATCCCCTGCTATCATCAATTTCCAATATTATCAAATTTCTTCTACTAATGTTATAAAAACTAAATTTTATCAAGAGAATTTATTTTCTAACTATGAATTATCTCAATTGAATTATCTAAATAGTATTAATTCTAACTCTTTTAAAAAAAGGTATTATTAGCAATTTTTTTATTTTGTGAACATTAGATGGGGTTGGCCGGAATCGAACCGGCAACCTTTGCCTTAGGAGGGCAACGCTCTATCCTTTTGAGCTACAACCCCCTTATTCTTATTATTATACAACTTTATTAGTTTAACCTCTATAAAACCAATAAAAAAAATATAAAAACTAATTTTGTAAAAAAATTGTAAAAAAATGATATCAAAGCCTTTATTTTTTTTAAAAATGATTATATATATATTGAAAACTAAAAATAAAAAAACAAAAAAATAGGAGGTGTTTAAAATATGTTTCCATTAATAGGAGGTCCTAATCTAAGCTCTATTTATAATATTAATATTAATAATATTGCTATAGGGGGATGTATTTATAGGCCTCAACCTCAAATCCCACCACATATTATAATGCAGCTAATAATGGTATTAATTCAATTATTACAATTACAACAAGGAGGTTGTGGTTGCCAACCACCTATATTTAATCCAATGGGTGGAGCTCCAATAGGATTTCCACCAGTAGGTGGCCCAATTGGTTTCCCTGGACCAATATGTGGTCCAATGCCTTTCCCAAGACCAATGCCATTTCCGGGATTCCCTCCAATTAAACCACCTACATTTACTGATTACGGTATGGCTATAGGGCAAGGTATAGGAGGAATGGCTGGAGGTATTGCTGGTGGATTTGTAGGTTGGCAAGCAGGAGCAGCAGCTGGTGCAGCTATTGGAACAGCTATATTCCCAGGTATAGGTACTATTATAGGAGGATTCTTAGGAGGTATTGTAGGAGGTATTGGTGGAAGCTTCCTTGGTAAAGCAGTAGGTGGGTTTATAGGTAAAGTAGCTGGTGGGTTTGTTGGAGCAGTTGCTGATGGAATAGCAGGGCTTTTTAAAGGAATAGGAAAAATATTTAAAAAGCTCTTTTAAAAAGACTTAGTAGATGGGATACTTGCAAAGGGGGAGCATAGCCTCCCCTTTTTTTATTTTAGATAATTATTAGAAGGAATAAAGATTTATAGATTTAATTAATTTATTAATGAGTGTTTTATTTTTGTTTTTAGAATATATTGGTTTGATATATTTTATATTAAAAGATGTTATTAAATCCAGTATAAAGTTAGATTTTCCTATCGAATATATTCCTTATTATATTATACATTTAGGATATAATGCGCTTTTTATAGTGGTATTGACAATAACTTTTTCAGGGATGGTAATATCTCTAGAATTAGCAAGGGAAGCAGTGAGGTATGGGGTAGCAGATATGGTAGGTGGTGGAGTAGCTGTTGCTATGGCAAGAGAATTTGGGCCTATGCTTAGTGCTATCGTTATAATTGGCAGAAGTGGTGCAGCTATTGCTGCTGAAATTTCTACTATGAATGCTACTGATCAAATAGACGCTTTAAAAACTATGGGTGCTAATATCTCAAGTTATTTAATTACACCAAGATTAATCGCTTTAATTATATCTCAACCTATTATTACTTTAATATCTATAATTTCAGGGACAGCAGGCGGATATTTTATGGCTAATATCTATGCAGGAATATCTTATAAAGTTTATACTTCATCCATTGAGAGAATCTTAGAACCATATGATATATACTCAGGGTTATTAAAATCAGTAGTTTTTGCTATAGCTATTGTGTTAATTTGTAGTATAGAAGGTATTAAAAGTAGTAAAAATTCGGCAGGTGTTGGTATTGCTACTACTAAGGCCGTTATGTATTCTATTATTATGATTTTTATTTTAAATTTTGCTTTATCTTATTTACTTTTTGCTAGGTAATTACATAAAATACTATTAATTAAAATTGGCAACTCTTTAAAAGAGGAAATTATTTAAAAATTAGTTTATTTATGTTTTTTACTGAAAAAATGATATAAAAATATAGCGGCTGCATTTGTTAGGTTAAGGCTTTCCACGTTAAATATTTCTATAGCTACAATTTTTAAACTATTTATATTTTTAATTACCTCTTTAGGAATTCCATTCTCGCCACCTATAATTACTAAGCTTTTAGGTAATATAAAATTATAATCTAATTTGTGCAGTTTGGTTTTACTATCTTTATCTAATAAAATAATATTATATTTTTTGGAAATAAAGTGATTAAGGATTTTAGATATACTGTAAAATCTATGGATTTTTATTTTTGAGTTTCTGGAAGTTTGGATAACAATATCATTAATGTTTGCAGAGTCGTGAATGGGAATTAAGATTCCAGCTATATTAAAGGCATAACATACTCTCATTAATGCTCCTAAATTTCTTGGATCTTTTATTTTATAACCTAAAATTATTATAGGTAATTCTGAATTATATATATTTTCTTCTATTTCTTTTAAGCTACTGTAAATATAATCATAGTACTCTAATACTATTAATTGATGATTTAAAAAATTAAATTTTTTTTTGAAGATATTGCTATCTATTATATGGATTGGAATATTATGTTGCTTTAAATCGTGTATCATTTTTTTTACATAAATCTTATCCTCAATAGACTTACTTATATATACTTTCGTTATTTTTTTTATGTTATTTTTATCTTCTATAAATTCTTTTATAAGTTTTTTATTATATAGATACATTTTTTATTGTTTTTTAATGTATATATTTATTGTAAATTTGTATAATTGAAGCTTCTTTAAAGTATGCTATTGTTATTAAAAAAAGTAATAATAAAAAAGAAAAAGCTATAAAAATAAGATTTGGTAATAATTTTATAAATTTGGTATTAATATCTGCAATTTGAAAATAAATTAGATTAGAAATAAGTTTTATAATTTTATAAAAATAAAAGAATATTGCTATAGGAAGTAAAAAAATTAAGTAAGGTAAAAATACATAAAGCGAGCAAAAGTAAAATAATAATATCAAAAAATTAAACAATAAAATAAACTTTATAAATTCCAATTTTGATATATTTTTATGAAGTTCTGTATAATCGGTAGAAAATGTATTATTAAGGGATAATTCAAAATATTTAAAAATTAATCCCATATGAGCTGCCATAAAAAGACCTGTGAAATATCTAATTGAATTTGTGGTTTCTCTTAATTTTGTATAACTTGTTATTCCATCTAACCCAAATAAAAATAAATAAAACAAAAATATGAAAATTATTACTTTAATATAATTAGTAATTAAATTATTAATGTATTTATGATGCTTTTTTTTATAAAAAAAAATATTAATTAAATAAATAATAATAAAGCTTACTAAGAAACCTATGTAAGTTCCAGTATCTCTTGAGCAAACAAAAAATTGATACCCATTTATATCACAAAATGATCTTTCATTTATTTGATGGCATAAACCGCTAAACAAAAAAAATAAGAAATCATAAATTTTTTCTAAAATTATACTCATCATAAAATTATACTAATTAGGTAATTGCTTAATTTATTCTATCTTCTTCTATGATACTTTAATAACCTTAGTAATGCTTTTGAATTTATCAGTGTATATCGAACTCCCTCTCCTTAATTTCTTTATCGCTTATTTTAGGGTAGTTTCAGTATTTACTATTTCAACTTCTACTTTTCCTTCCCTTTTCTAAAATTCCAAACACAATAACTTGAAGCTCAAAAAGTTTAAGAACCAAAATGTGCTTATTTTCACAATATGAGCAATGCATAAATTTTTTAAAATACCCTTTTGTCTTAAAAAATCTTAATTTTAATAAAGGTAGAATTAATTAAGTAATCGCTACTAATTATATTGGTTTTTTATATGTTTTGTTTTTATGGTTCATTAGAGTAATAGATAAAGGGGTTGCCTTTTAAATTATAATTGGATATCATTGCTTCACCATAAGCACCGGCACTTCTTATAGCTAATATATCGTTTCTTTCTGTTAAGGGTAGTAACATGTTTTTACCAAAGCAATCTGTAGATTCGCAGATTGGTCCATAAATATCATAAAGATAAATTGGTTTTTCATAGTATTTAGATAGATTTTGGATTAAATGAAATGCTTCATATAATGCAGGTCTTATTAAATGATTCATTCCACCATCTACTATAACTTTCTTTTTATTAGGATTAAGAGAATCTTTTATATATAGAACTTTAACTAAATATGCTCCGCATTGACCTACTATTGATCTACCTAGTTCAAAAATTATAGCTCTGTTTATATGATCTAAAAATCGATAAAATGTATAGAAATAGTTTTTGAAATCAGGGAGTTTATCGGGGTTATAATAATCTATTCCTAACCCTCCTCCAACATTAACATACTTTATCTTAAAATCTCTTTCTTCAAAATATTTGAGAGTTTCATTTATTTTTAAGCAATAATTTTTAAAGACGTTGAAATCTAGGATTTGTGAACCTATATGAAAATGAAGCCCAACAAAATTTAAATGTTCCTTACCATTTTCAATTATTTCTATTACTTCGTTTATTTCATTAAAATTTATTCCGAATTTATTTTCTTCTAATCCTGTAGTTATGTATTTATGAGTTAGTGGATCTATATTAGGGTTTATTCTTAAAGATATATTAGCTTTTTTAGTTAATTTACGAGCAATATCTATAATAACTTTAAGTTCTTGGATACTTTCAACGTTTATAGAAAAAATATCATTACTTATAGCAAATTCTAATTCTTCATCTGTTTTTCCTACCCCTGCAAAAACTATAGGCTTGAAATCTAAGTTTTTAGCTTTTTTTAATTCCCCTAAACTAACACAATCTGCTCCTAGATTATATTTTTTTATCTCTTTAAGTATATTATCATTAGCGTTAGCTTTAAATGAATAGCATATTATACTATTTAATATTTTTGAATTTTCTATTAAATTTTTTAAAGTAAGATTTAATATATCTATATCGTAATAATACGCTGGAGTTTTTAATTTTAATATTTTTTCTATTTTACCTTCAAACATAAAATTAGTTATTTTATTTAATAAATTTCAAATAAACTTTTATTAAGTTTTTCTAGAACTTTTTGTTTATAAGATGTATCTATACAAAGTGAAATATTATAATCACTACTTCCGTAAGCTATCATTCTAATGGGGATATCTTTTATTGATTCTAAAACTTTAAAAAGATAACCTGCTTTATTTATAGGTATATATCCTACTATACATATTATAGAGTTATTTGGAATAACTTCTATAAAAGCAATTTCATTTAATTCATTAATTATTTCTTGTAGGTAGGTAGTGTTATCTATAGTAACTGATATTGATACCTCTGAAGTTGTAATCATATCAACTGGGGTTTTATATCTTTCAAATATTTCAAATACTGCTCGTAAATATCCGTAAGTTAGGAGCATTCTATAACTTTTTATTTTTATAATAGTTATATTATCTTTAGCAGCAACCGCTTTAAAACCTTCCGATATAGGAAGCTCATTAGTTATAACTGTTCCAAATGAAAAAGGATTAAAGGTATTCTTTAATATAACGGGGATATTTTTTAATTGTGCGGGTAAGATAGTAGCTGGATGTAGAACTTTAGCTCCAAAGTACGCTAGCTCTGCTGCTTCTTCAAAACTAATATAATTAATAGGGTATGTTCTATCAACATATCTTGGATCATTATTATGTAATCCACTTACATCACTATATATGTAAATCTCATTAGCATTTAAAATATTACCTATAATAGATGCAGTATAATCGCTCCCCCCCCTTCCTAAGTTATCTATATCTCCAAAAGCATTTCTACATATATATCCCTGCGTTATTATAAGATTATTATCAATTTTATTTATTATATTTATTAAATTATTTTTGATGAATTCCCAGTCTAAATCTTTATTTTCTTTTAATTTTATAAAATCTAAAGCGTTAATTAAACTACATTCAATATTATTTTCTAAAAAGTAAAGATGATATATATTAGTTGCTAAAATTTCTCCTTGAGCTAATATTACTTTTTCTTCCTTTGAAGTTAAATTGAAACCTTCATTTCTATAATTATTAATTAGATTAATAGTTTCATTTATGGCAGCAATAGCTTGCTCTTTAAGTGATGTTTTTAAAAGCTTATTAATAAAATCTATATGTTTATTATAAAGCTCTTCTATTAATTTTTTAGTTTTGTTTTCATCTTTATTTTTTATTGAATTTGATATATCGAAAAGTAAATTAGTTATTCCACTTAAAGCTGATAGAACTAAGATTATTTTAATATTTTCTTTTAATTCATTTAATACTATTTCTTTTATATTGCTATAAGCGTTAGCTACGCTTGTTCCACCAAATTTTAGTACTTTATATTTAGTTTCATTTTTAATAGATTCCACTTTTTTACAGACCTCCTTTAAAACGATTTGTATATTTTTATAATTTTATAAAATTATATTTCTTTATTTATTAATTCTTCTAATTTATTAAGGATCTTTTTTAATTTAGGTTTTATTTTTTCTAAATCTTTTTCATTTTTAGAAATTTTTAACTCTTTATAATACATTTCATAAACTTGTAAAACATTTGAAAAATCTAAAGTATTTATTTGATTTTCTAATTCATATGTTTGATTAGATAAATTTTTATCTTCTTTTATAAATTTTTCTATTTTTATAACATTTTCAAAGTTAATTAATTTTTGAATATCAATAGACTCACTATTATCATATATTTTAATTTTTATGTAACTGTTTTTGTTATCTTCTATTTGTTTTATTAAATTATTTATATTTTCTGTTTTTTTTAAATCTAAAGTTATTAATCTTTTATGACTTTTTAGTTCTATGAATTCAGAAGTTATCAAGTTATGATCTACTTTATTTAGTATTATTCCATGTGGGTAATCTTCTCCAAAATCTAAAGGTAAAATAGAACCACTATAGTGTATAGTGTTTATTTTTTGATATCTATGTATATGTCCTAAAGCTATATAATTAAAATCAAAAACTATATCGTTTGATAATACTTTATAAATATCGTTAGTACATAATGGAGATTCACTACTACCTAAATTAACCTCATCTAGCATAACGTGCATAACTAATATCTTTAATGTATTTTTATTTAAAATTTTTTCTTGTAATATTTTATTTAGTAAGATGCTATGTAATTTAGAATATGAATATTCTTTTTCTATATCAAAAATCTGATGAAATTTTAAACCTAATCTATACTCTATAAATGGTACTAATATTATTAATACATTATTATCATTTATTTTAAATTCAAAATATGGAGCATTTGAATTATTATTAAAATATTCTTCTAAATCTATAAAGGTATAGATTATTATTTTTTTATTACTAAATTTGTTTAGGATTTTGTTATAAGTATTTAAATTTTTTAGTTTTAAATCACTATCATGGTTTCCAGAAATTATGAAAATATAATTAACTAATTCATAGATATTAATTAGGAAGTTAATAAATAATTCTTCAGCTTCTAATGAAGGTAACTTATTATGAAAAATATCTCCACTTACTATAATAAACTCACATTTTGATTGTTTTATTATATATTCTATTTCCTTAAAAGTATTGTAAAATTCATCGTATCTATCTATGTCTCCTTTTAAAGATTTAATTTTTTTACCTAAATGCAAATCGCTTAAATGAATAAAATTAAAACTCATTGTATTTTTTGAAATTATCGATAATTATAAATTATATACTATTGTATCCCATTGTAGCTGCATTTATTCTTTCTGGAGTAGATGGATGTGATCTTAGATATGGGTGAGTAAAATCCATGCTGGAATTAAATCTTATTAATAAATCTAGGAAAGGCTGTAAAGGTAGGTTTGCCATTTTTAGGGCTCTGCCTGCATAGTAATCTGCTTCTAATTCTTTTTGTTGGTTATATACGTTTGTTGCATATGTATTCATTCCTGACATCCATTGGTACATAAATACTTGAGGGATATGATTTAATACTTCGTGAGCCCATTCATGCGCTAATACTCCAAAGATTGCTTCGTAGCTTTCATTTTCCACAAAAGAAGGATCTATAAATACTATTTTTTGGCCTGTTGCCATTGCTCCTAAGTTTGTTGGATATATTTGAACAGTTATATATGTCCCATACAAGTAATTTAATTTATTTACGATATCATTTAATTCTTCTGTTGTTACTTTTGAATAACTATAATTTATTAGATTTAATAAAATTAAAAAAAGTAGAATAACATACTTAATAAATTTCTTTTTTATTTTTAAGAAGAACATTGTTTATCACCTTTTATTATGTATAAATAATAAATAAAGAAAAAAGAGAGGAAGGATTACTTCCTCTCTGTAGTTAATTGACATATTTAATGAATTAGAGATTAACCGCCACCGCCTGCTAGAGCTTTAGTCCATTGGTTAGCTATTTGAGATTGAGTTTTATAAGCATCTAATCTAGTTTCTTCATGCATTTTTCTAATAGCTCTGTTAGTATCGAGAACCATCTTCATCATTTCTTGTTGATGTTTTTTTTCAGCGAGTTGTTCAGAGAGCATGAGGTTTTCGAGTTCGCGTCTGTTTTGGTTATCAATAGCCCAAGCGCGAGCGGAGTTTATATAAGGTTCCCACATTTGTTGCATTTGAAATGGAAGCAATTCACTACCATCACCAATACCAAACATTTAAACACACCTCCTTAAAGCTTTTTTTTCCTTCAATATTATTATATACATTTTTTCATAAACTAAATAATAAAATAATTATTTTTTACAATTTTTTTACAAATTTAGATTTTTGAGTAGTATAAATATTTTTTGGAGGTTTTGATATAATTTATTTAGAATAATAGAAGGGGGTGATGGAATTTATGGAAGAAATTCTAACAAAAAATAGTGCTTTGATAGTAGTAGATATGCAAAACGATTTTATAAATGGTGCTCTAGCTGTTCCTAATGCTGATACTATCATACCAATTGTTAATGAATATATTAAATTGTTTGAAAAAAATAATCTAATGATAGTATTTACAAGGGATTGGCATCCGGAAAATCATTGTTCATTTAAAGAAAATGGAGGGATTTGGCCTAAGCATTGTGTTCAAAATACCTATGGTGCTGAATTCCATAAGGATTTGTATATGCCTACTAATAAATATATTATTTCTAAAGCTTTTTTACCTGATTTAGAAGCTTATTCTGCATTTGAAAAAACAGAATTAGATGATTTACTAAAGAAGAATAACATAGACACTGTTTTTGTATGTGGTTTAGCTACTGATTATTGTGTTAAACAAACTGTGTTATCTGCTTTAAAACTTGGCTATAAAACTTATTTACTTGTAGATGCTATTAAAGGAGTTGATTTAAATAACTTTGATAGTGAAAAAGCTATTAATGAAATGATAGCTAACAAAGCTAAAGTCGTTGTTTTTGATGAATTACTTAATAAAATGAAAATTTAACAAAAATTAGTAAGAAGTATTTATCTTAGATAAAAATAAATCCTTACAAATATAGCTTACTAAATTTATAAGTATTACAGATGAAGAAGAATCAAGCAATTTATTAACACTAAGAGATTTAACACCTTAGAACTTAAGGTTATAAGGCTGAAAAAAAATAAACAGAACAAGCTGTATTAAGGTATAAAGCTCCAATTTTATAATATAACTAGTTAGTTCTTATTAAAACATTTAAGTAATTAATTTAAATGTAAATAATTTATAAATAATTAATTTAAGGGGAATTGCTATGAATTTTTTTAGATCTATTTTTAAAGCTATTGTTTTTAAAAGATATTTATTTATTTTTTTCTTTGTATTTCTTAGTTTTTTTGTTTTTAGTGTCTTAAAAGGAAATTCATTACCTGATTTTGAATATACTATAGAATATCCAAAAAATATTGATATAGATAATCAAAATCTATTAAAAATAAGTACTTTTATATTTAAAGATAAAGATATTAAAGATATTGCTAATATTGATATTTCTTTGTTTTATAAAGATAATATAATTTATAAAACTAAAACTAATTCTAAAGGTTTAGCTTTAATAAATATTAATAAAGATTTATTTAAAAATTTAAAAAGTAAAAATGATTTTAATATAAATGATCAGAAAAATTTAGAATTAATTGCTAAAATAGGAAATAATCAAGAGAGGCTATCTTTTAATATTATTAAAAACTATAAAGCTATAATAACTCTTGATAAACCAATTTATCAACCTGGTCAGAAAGTATTTATAAAAATTATTACTTTAAAACAAATAAATAATATTTTTAAACCTATAAGTGATAATTTTATTCTTGAAATATTAGATCCTAAAGGAAATAAATTAGAATATAAAAAAATAAAAACAGATAAGTGGGGAACTCTATTCTTTGAATATAATTTATCTTCTTTAATTAACTTAGGAACTTATAAAATAAATTTAAAAAAAGATAACGACGTAATATCTACTGTTAATTTTGAAGTAGATAGATATACTTTACCTAAGTTTAAAATTGAATTAAAAACTAATCAAAATTACTTAGTTATAAATAGAAATTATCAAATGGAACTGGATTTAAGTTATTTTTTTGGAAAAAAAGTAGAAGCTTATATAAATATAGATGTATTTTCTTTTGATGCGCAATTTTATAAACTTTATTCAATTAATGGGAAAACAGACAAAAATGGGAAATATATCTTTAACCTCAAAGTTCCTAATTACTTAACAGGTATAGATAAAGATAAAGGACTTTTAAAATTAACTATTACCGCTAAAGATAAAGCTAATCAAATCGAAACTAAGGATTTTATATTTAATGTATATTCTAATGATATTATCTCTGATATAGTTCCTGAAAATGAAATTATTTTAAATGTTGAAAATAATTTTTTATGTGTTTTTTATTATCCAGAAAGCGCTAAAATTGACAATAATTTTAAAGTAATTTTTAATAAGCCTTTTAAGAAAACTTTTGAAGTTAAAGGTAATACTTTAAGTTTTACTTATAAGCCTGATAAAAATGAAATTTATTTTGATTATGAAATTATAGATTTAAATAGAAATTTAAAATCAAACTTTACCAAAAGGTTATATATAAATGATAATGTAGATGATTTTATTTTTTTAAATTTAGATAAGGTTTTATATAAAGTAGGAGATAAAGCTAATCTAGAAATAATTTTAAATAATTTAAGAGATGTTTATTTAGAATTAAATCTGAAAACAGATAGTGGATATATTACTTTATTTACTGATACAATTAAAGTTAATAAAAAAGCTAATTATTCATTTAATTTAAATTATTCTGGTAATTTATTTATTAGGGCTTATTATATTAATGAAAGGGGGTTTTTTGTTGATAATATAAAATCAATAATTGTTGAAAAAAATGATAACTTTAAAATAATAACTAAAACTAATAAAAATATTTACAAACCAAAAGATAATTTAGAATTAACAATAAATACGGTTTTAGGTAATAAACAAGTTGATTCAAAGGTTTTAATTGATATAGTAGATGAAGCAGTTTTGTATTTAGCTAATAAAACTCCAGAGTTGCTTAAACTCTATTTATCTCTTGTTCAAGAACTATTAACTCCTAAATATGAAGCTCATAATTATATTGATTTCATAATAAATGAACAAAATAATTTATTAAAATATGCTTTCCTTAAGGATTATAATAATAGTTTAAAACAAGAATTTGATAATAATGTTTTTAGAGTTTTTAGTCTCTCTAAAAAATATGAATTAACATTAAACAATGCTATAAAAACTTATGAGAAGGTAAGTAATTATTATTATAGATTTAAAGTTGTCCCTTATGATTTGTTAAAAACTTTTGGTAATTTAGATTATCTTTATGATGGTTGGAAGAATTTATTTAAAGTTGAATTAAAAGATAACAGCATAAAAATAATAAGTGCTGGTTTTGATAAAAAATTTAATACCTCTGATGATTTAGTTTATCCTGATGATTATTATAAATTTTATAAATATAATAAGAGAATTATTTTTGAAGAAAGCTTTGTTAGAGCTTTAGAAATCGGAGCTCCACAATTTAAAAGTACTGAAAATCTTAAAAAAATTGATACTAATAATAACCAGGATTTATCTTATTTAAGGCAATATTTCCCAGAAACTTTTTATTCTAATATAATTGATTCAAATAAAACATTGTCTTTAAAATTGCCTGATAGTATTACTAACTGGAAAGTTAGTTTATTAGCTATTGATAATAATGGAAATATTGCGGATAAAATATTAGATATTAAAACTTTTCAAGAGTTCTTTATAGATGTTAATTTACCATTATTCTTAACTAAAAATGATGAAATATCTATCCCTGTTATTATTTATAATTACACTGATAAAAAATTAAATGTTAATTTAGTTATTAATAAAGAGGATTGGTTTGAGTTGTTAGATAGTAATCAAAAGAATATAGTAATTGAATCTAAGGGGATTGATAAAGTTTATTTTAGAATAAAAGCTGTTAAAGTTGGGAAAAATAATTTAACTATTCTTGCTTATTCTAAAGATACTAATTTAAAGGATGCTATAAAAAAAGAAATAGAAGTTGTTCCGTATGGTCAATATGTTCAAAATGTAAGCAGTTTTAGTGGAAATAGTAATATAGATTTTGTAGTTAATGGTGAGGGTAAGGGAGCTTACTTAGTTGTTTATCCTGCTTTATTTAGTCAAGTTCTTAATGGTTTAGATAAGCTTTTAGCTATGCCCTATGGATGCTTTGAACAAACTAGTTCTGTTAATTATCCTAATGTTTTAATTTTAAAGTATTTAAAGCAAAAAGGGATCTCAAAACCCGATATAATTATGAAAGCTAACTATTATATAACTATAGGTTATCAAAGGTTATTAACTTTTGAGGTAGAAGGCGGCGGATTTTCTTGGTTCGGAGATAAACCCGCTAATAAAGTTTTAACAGCTTTCGGTTTAAAAGAATTTAAAGATATGAAAGACGTTGTATTTGTTGATGAGGATTTAATTAGAAGGACAAAGGAGTTTTTATTAAATCAGCAGTTAGGGGATGGTTCCTGGGAGCCTGATAAAACTTTTCTCCATCAAGAGGTTTGGCAAAATATTCAAAAATCTAAAATTACTACTACCGCTTATATTCTTGATGCCTTATTAGAAAATGATCCTTCTATACTAAAAAATTCTAAAATAGATAATTCTGTAAAGTTTATAATAGATAATATTAAAGATATTAAACAAATTGATAACTATACTTTGTCTTTTATTTTTAATTCGCTAATTAATTATGTTATAAATAGTAATTTAATGGGCTTTGAGACTAAAAATTACCATAAAGCTATTGAAAAAATAATAATTATTAAAGAAGAATTAATAAATAGAGCAAAAAATAAAGATGATACTATATTTTTTGAGGGGATAAATCAGGGAACGTTTTTCTATGGGGATCTAAATACTTCTTCTATAGAAACTACTGCTAATATTGCTTTAGCTTTTATTAAATTATCAAAAATAAATATAAATCAATTAAAAGATTCTTCATATATGAATTACGCTTATAAAATGATAAAATTTTTAATTAATTCGAAATCAGATAACGGTTTATGGTATTCTACACAACCTACTATTATGGCTTTAAAAGCTATTTTTTATTTTGAGCTTTATTCTGCTTCTTACAATCAACCTAAAAATGCTATCATTAACATTAATGATAAATCTATAAATATTAGTTTTACAAAAGATGAGTTAGCTTATAAAATTATTGATTTAACAACGTATTTAAGAGATGGTAAAAATTATCTTAAAACTAATGGGGATAGTTTATATTATGATTTAGTATATTATCAGTATTTACCTTTTGATAAGGTTTCTAATAATTTAAAAGAGTTAGATATTATTGTAAATTACGATAGAACTAATATAAAAGAGAATGATATTATAGTTGTAAATGTTAGTATAAAGAAGTTAATTAAGGGGGCTTTGGAAATGGTTGTATTAGATTTAGGGATTCCTCCAGGGTTTTCCGTTATTACTGATAAATTAGATCAATTAAAACAAAAAGGAGTTATAAAAAATTATGAATTAACATATAATCAAATTATTATTTACTTTGATAAAATTGATAGTGATATTAATTTTAGTTATGAAATTAGAGCTAATTATCCATTAAAAGTAAGAATTCCTTCTTCTAAAATTTATGAATATTATAAACCTTCAAATAAATTAGAAAAATCTGGAGGTATATTAGTAGCTAACTAAAAAGATAAAAATAAGACTATAAAAAGCTTAAATTATTATTTTCCCGATTTCTAATTCATTTATTAAATTAGATTGATTAATATAATTAGTAAAAATATTAATTAATTTATTAAAATTATCGTGTAGGGGATTTATTGTTATTTTTTGTGATTTATTTATTATGCTTCCTATAATTGATTCTAATACATTTGCTCCGAATGACCTGTTGTCTATATAAATACTTAGTGTAATTAATTTTTTTACTTTAAATTCTTTTAATTTATTTATGTCTTCATTAGTTAATGTATTTGTTATTATGATTTTGTTTTTAACTAAATCCCCTAGTTTTTTTATATAATGAAAATCCCCACTAATTATATCTACTTTATCTATATATTTTGAAATTATATTGTAAATTTTAATATCTTTTTCTTCTTCTTGTTTTTTACCTATTGGATATAATAGATAAAATGGTAAATTAAGGACATCTTGTAATAATAAGTTAGCAATTTTTTTTAATTCTGTTAAATTGTATATTATTTTATCAGTTTTAAGTGCAAAAACTAAATCCCCTATTAAAACTTTGAAATTATTTTCTATAAAAGTTTTAACTGCGCTAAATCTATCTAAAGAACTAACCTGCAATACTACCTGATTATTATTTATTACTTTTTGATCTATTAAATTTTGGATTATTTTTTTTTCAATTATATTTTTTATTATACTACCATCAAATATGCTTTTTTTAATTGATAATTTAGCTAATTTATAGGAATCTTTAATAATATATTTTTTATCTTCAATAAATAAAAATAAATCTGTACCACCTAGCCCTATTGAATCTATATCACTATCTTGTAGATTTTTTATTAATTTTTTTAAGGTATAGTAATCTCCATCTATTCCTACTCTCGCTAAATATATATCAAAATCTTGGAATTTAAAATTAGTGAATTTATTTCTTTTAGAACTTCCTAAACTTAAACTAACTATTTTTATCTTCTCCATTTTTTTATTATTTATTTTTTCCATTATTTATTTTCAAGTATATTAATAATATTATAAGCTATTTCAGAAATTATGGAATTTACTATATTCCTAGAAGTTTTATTTGATTTTGTGAAATTACCAAATTTCGTAAATACGCTTAATATGTAATAGTTTTTGTTATTTAGTTCTTGTTCTATATTATTAGATTTAAAAATAATCCCACTATCTAAGGAAATTCCATTTATATCCCCAGTTTTGTTAGCTATATAATAATTATCTAAAAACATTGGAATTTTTTCGGTATATTGTTGCTTTAACATTATGCTTATTAAACTTAAAGTATTTTCTTTATTTAACAGTTCAAAAGCAGCTAATTTATATAGTAGGTAGTTTATTTCAAAAGTTGTAGCAAAATTAACAGGTGGTGAAACTAAATCTACCATGAACCTCCTATTTATTGTTGTTTTATTTAAACCTATTGATAATAAGTAAGAGTTTAGAGAATTAAATGGATTATTTTCTATTTTTTCAATTAAATCTATTAAGATATTGCTTGCTGTATTATCTGAAATTATTATAGCTAAAGTTATTAGATCTATTATTTTTATCTTTGATATATTTAAATCTTTTAGGATTCCTGCACCTCCGACTTTTTTTATATTTTGTATATTAATTTCTTCATTTATATCTATTTTATTTTCTTCATATAGTTTATAAATATAAATAGTTAATGGGATTTTTACTATACTTGCTGCAGGAAATACTTTGTTTTCATTTAAACCTATATACGCTATTTTGTTATCTTGAAAGTAAAAAAAACAATAACTTATTTCTATTGGTAATGTATTAGCTATTTTAGGGATTATTTTTTCATTTTCTATTTCTATTTTTTGTATAATTTTGATATCCATAGTTTTAATATTTTAAAATATTTTTTTCTTCCCTTTTATAAAAGTTAGATTTAAGTAAATAAAAATTGAAATCTAGTTTTATAGATTTTAAATTAAATAATTTTAAGAAACATTTAAAAAAGGATTAAGTAAGAATAAAAAGGAATTATATTAATAGGGGGGGGCGAAGGGAAAACAAAAAATAATTTTACCGAAATTTTTTTGCCCCTAGGATAATTTTTAAATTTAAATTTATGGGAAGGGGATGATAAGTATGGATCCTCTCTTATTAGCACGTATTCATTTTGCTCTAGCTACTACTTTTCATTTCATATTTCCACCAGCTACTATAGGCTTGTCTCTTTTAATTTTATTATTCCAAACACTGTATTTATTTAAAAGGGAAAAAATATATGATGATATTTCTCATTTATTAGTTAAAATGTTAGCTGTTATTTTTGTAGTAGGAGTTGTTACAGGATTTACTTTATCTTTTGCTTTTGGGATGTATTGGTCTAAGTTTTCAAAAATAGCAGGAGATTTAATTGGAATTACTATTACGGCAGAAGGGGTTTTCGCTTTCTTTTTAGAAGGAGTTTTTATTGGATTATTACTATTTGGTAAAAATAAGATCCCGCAGTTTATGTATTGGTTTTCATCGTTAATGGTATTTCTAGGTACCCATTTGTCAGCATTTTTTATATTAGCTACAAATAGTTGGATGCAAACTCCAGCAGGGTATGAAATAATAAGGACAGCTACCGGAGAAATTGATAAAGTAATAATAGTAGATTGGTTTAAGGCTGTATTTAATCCATCTACTTTAGCAAGGATGCTTCACACAACGGTAGCAACTTGGATAACCGCTTCTTTATTTACTGCCGCTACCGCTGCTTATTATTTACTAAATAACAAAAATATAGAATTCTCAAAAGTTATGCTTAGAATTAGTTTTATTGTTTTTGCATTATCTTCTATTGCTCAATTTTTTACTGGCCATATTCAAGCTATGGTAGCTTATCATTATCAGCCTGCAAAAGTTGCTGCTTTTGAAGCTATGTGGGATACTACTAAGAGACCTGGGATGTCTATTATCGCTATAATTGATGAAAAAAATCAAAGAAATATTTTAAATATAGAAATTCCTTTATTAAATGCAATATTGTTTGGAACAGAGTTTTGGCCTCCCAAATTCGATATTAATATAGAAATGAAAGGATTAAAGGAGTTCGTTAAAAAATTAGATGATGGAACTGTTATTAAAGAACATCCACCAGTTGCTTGGGTTTATTATACTTACAGAATTATGATATATCTTGGTACCTATTTTGGTTTAATTTCCGTAATTGGACTTTATCTTTTATTTTCTAATAAAATGTTTACTAATAACTTATTCTTAAAAGTTTTAACATATAGTTGGCCATTACCATTTATAGCTAATACTGCAGGATGGTATACTGCTGAAATTGGAAGACAACCTTATATTATCTACGGAATTCTTAAAACTAAAGATGCTATGACTCCTAACCTAAATGCAGCTTCTATTTTATTCACTATTATTGTTTTACTAATTCTTTACTCATTTTTAACCTATGTTGCTTTATACTTAATATTTAAGATAATAAAAAATAATAATGTAGTTTCTGAGAAAGTTGTAATTAAACCTGAACCTAAATTAGAAAGTTAATAATTAAATTAAAAGCTAATTATTAATTTTATTAAATAATTTAAAATAAATATTTAACAGGGAAAGGGGGATTTTTTTATGGATAGTTATCTAACTCAGCATATTTTATATATAGTTATAGGGGTAGCTTTTTTTGCTTATAGTTTTTTATATGGGCCTATTTTAGGTAGTGGCTCTATTTTTCATTTAATAGCTAAGACACATGAAGATAGAAAGACTATTCTTAACTCAGTAGCACCTTTTTGGGATGGAGCAGGGGTTTGGTTAATAGCTGCCGCAGTGGTTATTTGGGGAGCTTTCCCACAAGCTTATGCTACTATTTTTGGGGGGTTCTTTTTAGCTCTTTTTGTAGTTTTAGTATCTATTATCCTTTCAGTTGCAGCTATTGAATTATATCATAAGGATGAAATTAGACGCAATTTCTGGGCTAATTCTTATTTTATTGGAAATCTTATTGTATCCTTTTTATTTGGAGTAGCTTTAGGGAATGTTATACTTGGAATCCCAATGAATCAAGATTTCCATTTTACAGGATCTTTTTTTGATCTTTTAAGACCTTTCCCATTATTTATGGGACTACTTAGTTTATTTATTTTAATTAATCACTCCATTGGTTATTTAATAATTAAAACTGAATCCCAAGCTACTAATAATGCTATTAAATTATTACCTATTACTAATACAATTTTTCTTGTTTTGTTTATTGTATTTTCTATTTGGGGGTTCTTTTTATTTAAGAATGTGATTTTTAATATAGGTTTATATTGGATTTTAGTTATCCTTATTGTTATACTTTCCTTGTTTATTTATAAATTTGTCAATTTTAGTTTTTGGTTTACTACTTTACAATTGTTTTTAAGCTGGGGATTAATTGGGGTTATTATGTATCCTAATGTAGTTAGGGGAATTGAAAATAGCATAACTATATTTAATGCTACTTCTTCTCCCGTTACTCAAAAAGCTATGATATTTATATTAGTTATTGGTTTACCTTTTGTTATTGCTTATACTTATTATAGTTATTTTGTTTTTAGGAATAAATTCACTCCTGACCAAGATTTATACTAAAAATAAAAAAAAGATAAATTGCAAACAATTAAAAGTAGCTAATGTCTTTGTTGATAAAGTGGTAGGAGCATACGGTAAATGTAAAGTTAAATAATAACTGTAAACCCCTTACAAAAACTACTAATAATTTTAGAATATTACTTTATTAGATTTATTGGAAATTTTATTGAAAATACCTTGATCTTAATAAAGTATAACATAAAAATCACCATTTATAGTTCTAAATTTTTGTTGTATTGTTTTGTGTAAATTTTTTTAAAAGCATTAAGTTGAGGAGTGTTTTCTACATTTAAATATTATCAGAATGTTTTAAAAACTTATTACTAATTGAGTACTTCTTATTTATTTTTTTTAACTTGATTTATAGTATAGATAACTGATTCTTTAAGATTATTTAAAATTTCTTTTGAGATTAGTACTTTTAAAAGGAGTATAAAACCTAAGATTATATATATAATGCTTACTTGTATTCTTATATCGGGAATTAGTAATTGTGAAGAAAATAGAACAAATAGAAGAATAGCATCTATTATTTTGAATCTCATATCTAGGATCATGATTAAAGCGAAGAAGCTTTGAGCAGCAGTTAATAATATCTCATGTTTTTGAAGCTCATCTAATATTAACGGACTACCTGGTTTAGAATGGATTAATAATGAAATAAAATATACAAGTGGAATAAATCCTACAAGTAGTGTCCATTGGTTTATTTTAGAAGATACTACAGTAGAAAATGCATCAGTAGCTAAGAGTTTATAAGCAAATATGATAACAACAATTATTTCCGGGGATTCTGAAGCTATAGGTGCTACCCATTGAACCATTAAAAATTTTGCAGTATCAACATCAAATCCAAAGTTAGTAGCTATTTTAGAACCTAATACCAAAAGGCTTTCTCCAAATGGCTCTGCACTTAAGAGAAATCCTAACCCAGCAAATGAAAACATAAAAAATATCATAAATTTTTTAAGCTTTTGGGGGAGATTGGAAATAAGCAATGCTGGACCTTCCAATTCAGGTTCTCTTTTCCCCATCCTTGTAGCTAAATATATATATATTCCAAATATTGTAAATAATATCAAAGTATCAATTAAACTTAAATTTCCTTTAAACGGAAGTATAAAGCAGTATAATGTAGATAATAGTAAAAAAGTGATTTCTAATATATTAGTTTTATCTAATTGAATATAATTAGGGGATTCTGGGGATCTTTTTGATTTAGCTATTAAATATACTATTAAAATGAGTGGCCAAACTAAGCCGATTAGCATCCTATTTGCCCCTGTCATGTTGCTTATTGCATAATGAGTATATTCTTCTTTAATTGCTGCCATATAGGTAAAATAGATATCAACTACATACTCGGGCAAAACGTTTATTATAGCTAATAAAGCTAAAACAAAATTTGGGGGTAGATATTCTTGAAGTACCTCAGAAGCCCAGCTAACTATAAATGCGCATGCTATTATTGTTATTCCTGTTAAAATCACACTTGCTAATGCATAATGCTCATAATCCCATTTAAATAAACCTATTAAAGTTAATGTTTTTATTATCATCCACGGTAAGGATATTAAAAACATTAATATTAATAGATTTGTATATTTTTTTTGAGTAGATTTATCTAGTTGGTGGTTATTATTTTTTTTATCTTCTTCTTTGATGTTTGTTAGCATTTTTTCAACTCCTTTCTTTATTTAGTTATTTAATTTAATTTTTTTGATTATTTTTTATTTCTATTTTATTGTTGTCTTATGATGTATTCTATTTTAGTTATGTCTAGGGAATCTTTGAAATTGTCTGGAAATCCCGGCGGCAGATTAGCGTTATCTATGTCTCCTTCTTGTTCAGTTAGAGTATAAGTTTGGTTAATATTTGTATTTGAGGTATCTATTATTATATTTTGAATAGAGCCGAAACCATAGGAATCTATAGGGTTTTGTCCAAAATCATCTTCCATTTGATTATATTCAAAATTCCTTAAAAATACTAACACTATGAAATTATATATATTAGGGCTTCCTATTATATTATCTGGAATTAGAATATTAAAATTAAGAACGTTATTTGATATATTTGAGCTAGTGTCAATTATAATGGATGACCATTCTTCAGGGGTACTTGTATTTGGGCTTGGGGGATTAACTCTGTTAAACCTTTTAAATCCGTTTTCAAAAAAATATATATGACTCCATCTATCTATATTTAGATTATTAAAATCATTATCAAATCTAAAACATAAAACACAGTAAAAATTATAATTAAAATCTTGGAAATTATAATTATAACTAAAAGTAGGTTGGATATTATTTTTAAAATAAACACTAATTGTTAATAATTTATTAGTAATTATTGGTGGTGGAGCTATGGTAGGAGTTGGCGTTGCACAAGAACCTAAAAATAATGATATTATACTTATCAAAATTAAACTAAAATAATATAAATTTTTTAAATTAAAAGGTATTTTAGTTTTTTTAGCCATTATTTTTATTTAATTATTTTTCTCTTTGATTTTCTTTGGATTATATAATATTGCAAATAGTATAAAATATATTCCCATTATTACTAATAGTACTTGAAAATAATCTATATGTCTAAAGTATGACCTACTGGTTATTATTATAGCCAGACTAAAACTTATTAAAGCAGCGTCTTTTAGATATTTAAATTTTTCTTCTTTATTTGCTAAAAATAATAATAATGTTCCGTATATACTTATTATTATTAATACTATCAAATTAGGAAGAAATTCATTAAGATTCATTCTAAACGATATATCATAAATTTCCTGAATAACTAATATAATGAAAATAAAAGTAGTTATTAAAATAGAGTTTCTATCAATATTATTGAAATAACTATTATCTTTTAGTAGAGAATAATTATTTTTGTATATATAATAAAATATGATAGCACATATGATTAGTGTTATGTAGCTTATTGTTCTTAGGTTAAAAAATGGAAAATTGTTATCTGAATATATACTGTGATAACTATAAAAATTAAACATAAGATTTTCTATATACTATTCTGCCTTTTGTTAAATCGTAAATAGATAGTTGAACTACGACTCTATCTCCTACACTAACTTTAATAAAATTCACTCTCATTTTTCCTGATAGATATGCTAGTACGGTATGGCCGTTATCTAATTTAACTCTAAACATTCCATTAGGCAAAGCTTCAATAACTTCACCTTCGGTTTCTACAAAATCTTTTAGAACTTTTATATTTTGTTGATCTTTTTTATTTTTTTTATTATGCATAAAAAAAATAAGCGGGGACGACGGGACTTGAACCCGCGACCTTTGGCGTGACAGGCCAACGTTCTAACCGTGCTGAACTACGCCCCCTTACATTATACTTATTCTACTTTTATTTAAAATTCCCTTTTTTATTTTGTTTAAGTTTTTTCTTTAGTCTATGAAAAATTATTTTTTCTAAATGTAATTTTTAATTTTTTAATTTTTAATTTTTGACATTTCTTTATTTAAACGTTTATTAATTTTAAATGTATAATTTTTAGCTTTTTGTTTAGCTTGTATATACTTTTTAGCAAAAATAATTTCAGTACCTGTAAAAATATTATAGGAAAAGCAATAAAAATATGAAAAATATTCAGTAAATTTCATTTAAATGGAATTTATCTCTCATTTTATAATTATTTTAATTCAATTATATCTATTTTGTCGGGTAAAGTTTCTATTATTTCAGATAAACTTTTTAATGGTTTTTTATGTAGATATATGAAATCTATTGCTTTCATTCTTCTTTTGGTTGTTATAGTAGGATTTAGAAAATCTATAGCACATTTATTAAATAATTCATTATTTGTTAATTCATACAATCCTTGGCAAAACTGAGAAATATTTAGTTCATATTTTGATATAAAAAAAATTGAAACAAATGAATAAATATGAATAATTACTATAATAATAAAGATTAAAATGCTGCAGTAATATATTAAAGAACTAGGTATTTTTGGTTCAAAGTATGTATAAAATAGAAAAAAGGTGCAAGAAAATATAGGAGCGCATACGGTAAATAAAACTAAGGCATTGAGTAATAAAAGTGAGTAAACTGAAAGTAGTAGTAAATTTCCTAGTTTCGAGTGTTCTATTAGATAAAATAGATTATCATATAAGATTATGTTTAGATTTTTTAGTTTTTTATTTAAGTTATAAGCAGCTTTTATGAAGCTGAATTCAGCGTATAGTGGTATTAAAGGTATTAAAAGAGCTATTAATAAGTTTTCATATGTATAGATTAGTAATTTTAAGGATTTTATTAATTCCTTTTTTTCTTTAGATATATCCATAAAGAAAGTAAATAGAAATAATGGTCTTGAAATTGCAACTCCTGGTGTAACAAGCTAACATTCTAACAGTACTGAATATACCCCCCTTATATTTTTACTATATTCATAACATTTTCCCTTTTTTCTATTTTTCTCTTAATAAAATTTACTGCTAAAATAATTAAAATAATTAACAGAAATTATCCAAAATTTCGAAGGAAATTTTTTATTTTTTTTAAATATAAATAAAATAAAAAACATAATAAAAATTTTTTATGATTTTTAAATTTTAAATTATGGATAATTTTATTGATATTTTTACTAAGCAAATTATTAATGTATTTTATCCTTTTTTAGTTTTTATTTATTTACTCATTTTTATTTTGTTTATTTTTAAATTTATTATTAATTTAATATTAAAGAAAATAGAGAAAAATAAACTAAAAAAAATAGGAATAAATGATATAGATAATTTAGATGGTTTGACTTTTGAAAAGTATTTAGAAGTTTTATTTAAAAATATGGGATATAAAGTAATAAGGACTCCTTATATGCAAGACTATGGTGCTGATTTGATTTTAGAAAAAGATAATAAGAAAACTGTAGTTCAAGCAAAAAGATATAAATCAAAAGTAGGAGTTAAAGCTATTCAAGAAATCGTTGCTGCTAAAGGATACTATAAAGCTGATCATGCTATGGTTATTACTAATTCCTACTTTACTTTTAATGCAAAAATATTAGCTAAAGAAAATAATGTTGAGCTCTGGGATAGAAAAAATTTGATAAAAAATATTATACAATATTTATCTGATGATAATAAAAATGATAATAAACAAGCATTAGTAAATAACGAGTCATTTAAAGATGAACTTCAAACTGATATTAATTTTTGCTTTATTTGTAATAAAAGATTAACTGATAAAGAAATAGATTATTGTTTAAAAAATACTGATATTTTCAAAGGTAAGACTTACTGTTATAATTGTCAAAAAAAAGTATAGTATATTATAAAATGTTAAAAACTTTGTAAAATATGTAATCAATTAATCCTTTATCGACTTTAATAAGCTTTTCGTTATTTAGGATAATAACCCATTCAAATTTAGCTGTTAGATAAAATTTGTAATTAATACTTCCGTAGATATCTAAAAATCCTAATGTTTCTGTATTTAATATATTTTGATTTAATCTATTAAAGTATAGGTAAATATTTTTTCCTGATTTAGATATTTGTAAGTTGTAGTTAGAAAAATTAACATTAGCTTCAATCTTTTTAGCTTTATTATAAAAATCCGATAATAAATTAAAAACTAAATAATTGATATATTCTTCTAAGGTCATATTATTTTCTGAATTATTTATATTCTGCTTTATTTATATATTATTTATATTTTATTGTATTCCTGTATTAGTAGTTAAGGAGATTTATTTTTATTTATATATTATTTTCTAATGGATTCTTGTAGATTAATGCTAAAGGCTATATAAGCGGGTAGAATAGATGATAAAAAGCCGATCAATATGCTTATTATTAAAATCTGTAAGAATACGTTAAACGATAGTGATACTATTGGGATAGATAAATTAAGAGCCTTATAGAATGAATTTTGGAATAGTAAGCTAGAAATTATCCCTAAGATTATCCCTATAATTGAACCAATAAATGATATAATAATCCCTTCAAATAATACTGTTAAGAAAACTAAGAATCTTGGACTACCTATTGCCAATAATATAGCAAATTCTTTTATTCTTTCAAAAGTAGTTATTAAGATTGTATTAGTTGATGCTACTAAGGCTGTACTTATTGAAGCTATTATTATTACCACTTGTAAGCTCCTTAGTAATGCTATTAAAGAATATTGATTATTATTTACTTGTTCATTTTCATAAAAAAATAAATTAGGATAAGTGCTTTTTAATTCTTGAATTATTTTTTTATTTTCTAAATTATTTAGATTTGTTATAACCCATAACTGAGATAATGAATTAATATTAAATAATTGTATATAATCTTTATAATCTATAAAAATAGCATAGTCTTCATAGCCATTTAGTTTATTTAGTATTTTAGATATTCTAAACGGCTTGTTTTGGATAGTTATTATATCATTTTGTTTAAGATTTAACAGCCTTGATAGTTCTTTCCCTATTATTGCTGTTTGAGAAGAATAAAAGATATTTACTTGTGAATTAGGATAAAATTTATCTATATAATTTAAATCTAATGAAATTATGGGGATTAGTTTATCATTTATTTTGATTAAGTCTTTAAATATAGGAGATATTATAAAGTTAGGGTATTTATTTCTTAATTCTTGATATATATTGATATTTATTTTATAGGAACTTGTGCTTACTACAATTGGTCCCAACTCTATCGGTAAATCTCCACTTGTTATTACTATATCTATTTTTTTTAAGTTTATTGAGTTTTTTATTGTTTTTAAAAAACCATCTATTATAGATAATAATAAAAATGATATAAATATTGAAATAACTATTGAGAAAACTGTTAAAAATGTCCGTTCTTTTCTATATTTTAAATTACTATTTGCTAATTTTAAACTCAATATTAACATTTTTAGCTTTTTTATATAGGCTTTAGTTTTTTTATAAATTTTATATAAAATAAAATTTTATCCTTGTTAAAATGTATTCTAAAATTAATTAAATTAAAATTGAATTTAAACTAAATTAAATTTAAATGAAGGGATTCTTTTTTTTAAATAGAAGTAAAAAAATAGAATATATTTTTAATGAATATTTTTTAATTTATTTATTTTTGTGGAGGTGTAATAATAATGATAAAAAGCAAAAAAATTTTTTTGTTATATTTTTTACTTTACTTTATTATTTTTATTTTAAATGTTAATGCTAAAGAAAATAATGAGGATAATTTTATTTTTGATGATTACTCTTTTTTGTCTCTTGTAGGAATTGATTCATTGGGATCAAGTTATCCAAGTAATTCAGATAATTCAAATTTAATTTTACAAAAAGTGGATTTTGTATCAAATTTAACAGCGGGTATCTATTTAAGTGAGTTAATTAAAAAGGATAATAATTTAAATAGAGTATTGATAATAAAAAGTAAGGATAATGATGTTGTTAATCTTTTTATCAAGGGCTTTCTTAGTGGTTATGATATCAATAAGGTATCCATTGTTGATGTAAAGCAAGTAAGAAACTATGATATTGATCATTTTAAAATAGTTGTAGCTTTAACAAGCGAAGCTGCTAATTTCCTTAAAGATAATTATAATCCGAATGCTCTTAATATTTATTCTTTAGTTTTAACTCCTTCTTCTTTAGGAGTAGAAAATAAATTTATTGGTTTTGCTGTTTATCCTGATATAAATCAAGTTCTATTAGAACTACGAAAAAATTACCCTACTATTAAAAATATTGGTATAGTGTATAGTTTAGAAACATATAACTTAAATAAGAACTACAGCTATCAAAAAATAGGAATAAACTTAATTCCTATTAATGTAAATAATTATAATATAGATAAAATTGAAAACAGATTTAAAGAATGTGATGCTATATTTATAATACCAGATGTTTTTACTTTGGAAGAAGAAAATCTATTTAAAATAATATATAAAGCTAAAAAAAATAATAAATTATTGTTATCTACTCATAAAGTTTTATTAAATTATGGTGTAGATTTAGTATTTAGTGTAGATTATGAAGCTTTAGGTAAGCAAGTTTCTAATTTTATTAAAGGATATTCATTTGATAAAAAAGATAAAAAAATGGAAAAATATCTAATCTTTAGCGATAAATTTATAGTATTTACTAAAGGTTATTAAAATTTAGTTACTGAAATTTCTTAATTTATTTATTATAATTGATTAATTTAAAAGGAGGGGAGTTAAATGCTATTAAAATTTATTAAAATTAAGTATATTGTATTTTTTTTATGTTTATTATTAATTTCAATTTGTAGCGTGTTTGTATTTTCTGAAGAATCCAAAAATAAAGAAAATTTTGAAAAAAGCAATAATGAAGATAAGATAGAGTTATTAGATTATACTAAAACTTTTGATGATAAATCCTATATAGAACAAGAAGTTAATTTTATAACTACTGTTAATAGTTTAACTAAGTATACACAAAGTATATTAAAATCTGCAGCTAGTATATCAATAGTCCAACCATTTGAGTTAAGATTATTTTATTATCCTGATTTAAAGACTTTACTTAATTTTACACCAGGGTTATATGTAGTAGAAGATGGAGCTAACTGGTATTTAGGAAATAGAGGTATCCAAATACCTGGTAGTGTTAATTCCAGAGCTTTAATACTTTTTAATGGTTATCAAACTAATGATTATTATTTTGGATATCCTTTGAATTATCCTTCTCATTTTATACAGAATGTGGAAGTGGTTCATGGGTATTCTAATGTGTACTTTGGAAGTAATTCATTGCTTGCAACTGTCAATATAATCCCTAATTTTAAGTATTATAATCAAGATTATTTAAAAGAACAATTATTTAATGTATATACGTTTGCTAATTTTAATGAAAATAAAGTTAATACAATAAATGGTTTTATGTTTAATAAAAAGATGGGTAAATATTATTTAACTGTGGGTAGTGAGTTTATAAATTATAAAGGTAGGAAAATATTCTTTAAAGAGAGATATCAGACTTTTGGTGGTACAATAGAAGATAATACTTCTTTTTATAAAGACAGAACCTGGAGCTATTATGAGTATATTGGTTTATATAATGAGGATGAGCAGATTTACTTTGCTAACTATGGTCATAGATATTCTTTTCCTACGGGCCCTGGATCTTTTCAATTAAACTCTATTTTATCTTACTATATGGATAAATACAGATTTTTTTATTATCAAAAAACTTTTCAGTTATTTTCAAATATTCAGTTTACTACAAAATTAAACTACCAAAAGTATTCATTTGACGGTGAATTACCATATATTAGTTTTCCTGTTATAAATGTGGATAAAGGAGCTATTGAAGTTATTTCTTTTGAAAATAATTTAAATATAAAACAACGAAAATATGATTTATTATTTGGTATAGATATAAAAAAAATACAAGCAAAGATTTCTAATTTTGATGCGAATTTTTCTTTTGATCCTAATGAAAGATATAATGTTAGTGGTTATTATTCTAATGTGTTTAATAAATTTTTTATCTATTCTTTATATTTCCATTTAGATTATTATTTAAGAAATGATTTGATATTAGCATTGGGAGGAAAATATGATAATTATGCTAATATTTATAAAGATAAATATTATATCTATGATTCTCCTATTTTTGGTATTAATGAATTTAAAATTACTAATGTAATGGTTTCTCCTGTTTTTATTCCTAAGTTTGCTTTGATTAAGTTATTAAATGAGAATAGCTCATTAAAGCTCATTTATTCTCAAAATGTCAGATTTCCTTCATTATTTGAGGTATATAGGAATGCTTATTGGAATGCTTATTTGGATCCAGCATCTTTAGTACCTCTTACTTTGTCTTATGAAAAACATCACACTTTCGAACTTGTTTATTATAAAGAAAAATTGGAAAAAAATAATAAAAGTTATTTTACTTTTTGTATTTACAAAAATAAAATAAAAGATCTTATCTATGAGCAGCCTGCTCCTACAATCTTTGCTTTTACTATAATAGGTTATAAAAATTTAGCTGACTTAGAAAATATAGGAGCTTTTATAGATTATGTTTATCAGATAGATGATAAAAGTTTTTTCAGGTTTTCTACTTCTTATTCAAATGTTAGAATAACAAATCCAATACCCGGCATTTTTGAGTATATGCCTAATTCCCCTAAATTACTAGCTTTAGTAAAATATGGTTATAAATTTAAAAATAATTTAAGTGTAGCATTAGAAGTTAAGTATACTTCTGAAACCTTAATAGATGATGTAAGAAGATTAATACAAGCTGCTTCATTATCTTATCCTATCCCTTCCGATTTTAAAGTAAAACCATATACTATTGCTAATTTAACTGTAAATTATTTTATTGATAAAAATTCTTATATAACTTTTTACATTAATAATTTATTTAATGAAAAATACTATTATCCTTTAAGTTATAGTGCTAATGCTCCAGTTACTAAGTATCCTGGCTATAAAAGGAATTTTTATATAGGTATAAATTATACCTTTTAAAAGTTAAGCTTACATTTATTTATTGTTAATTAAGCTAATAACTTTGTTTTTTTAAGTGCATTTAATCAGTGTTAAAATATTTAGTTAAAAATATTTTAACATTTTTTAAAATAAAATTAACATTTTTTTACATTTTTTATATTTTTTTTATTAAAAATTTTTTAAAATAAATAAATAATGTTTATCAAGTAAGTGAAAAAATATTAACAAAAATTGGTAATTAAACAATATGTAATTTTTAACTAACTAAAAATAATAAAAAGGGAGGGATTATAAAGTGAATATTAAAAATATAGATTTTTATAGATCTAATCAATTATTTAGTTTTAATTGTATAAATGAAAATAAAAATATTTCTATTAAAAAGAATACTGATTTTTTTAATAATATTGTAGATTTGCTAAAAATTCAACAGAAAATTGTTAATATTCTTATAAATTCTTTGAAATCTGAAATTTTTCAAGAAAACAAAATCAGTAATGAATACCTAAATTCATCAAATAATATCCCTAAATTAGAACCAAATAATTTTATAGCCACTAGAGGACCAGTATATGTTAATTCCCAGAAAACCAAAATAATTATAAATAAATTTATAAATTCATCCCTAAAAATTATAGATGTTTATAAAAATTGGTATTCTCACGATTATGTCTCAGCTTCAGCTTGCCCAAGTAGAGGAGGTAAATATCCTATTCCACCAGCATATAAAAAATCTTATCCTTCAGCTTGCCCAACTAGAGGAGGTAAATATCCTATTCCACCAGCATATAAAAAATCTTATCCTTCAGCTTGCCCAACTAGAGGAAATATATTTCCAAGAAGAAATAAATCATACTGAAGAAGATAAATATTTTTTGAAAAATGAGAATCAAACATGCCAGCTACTCAATAAGAAAAAATATATATAAATTTTCAAATTTTAAAATAATAATTAATTTAAACATATTATTAGTTAAAAAAAATTAAAAAAAAATTAAAAAAATTAACTTTTTTTAAAAAATTTAACTTTTTTTTAGTTGATTTTTTTTTTTTAATATTATATTTTAATTGTTTAGTAGGTAAAGTAAATAGCTTTTTATAAAAGGAGGTGTTAAATATGTTTTCAATCGGAGAAAGATGGGGGATAAGCAAGAATCCTTATATTGTAGAGAGAGATGAATTTGGGACTTATAATGAATCTTCTAAGAGTATTAATGAAGATAATATAGAAAACAATAGAAATTTTATAGAAGACAGAGTAGAAATTAGCCCTCAGGCTAAGGATGAGTTAAATAATATTAATCTTGAATCTCACGGACCTTCGCGAGGACCAATTAATAAAAGAGATTCTTAATTTTTTTATTATTTTAAACTAATTTTAGCTTACTTCAAATGTTATAAAAAATGAATTAATAAAATAATATATAATATAAATAAGAATAAGGATGTCTGTGCTTCACCATAACATGGTATCTAAAAAATAAAAATAACATAATTAATTAAAATTAAAAATCAATGAATTTATCAAATGTTGTTATTCCGTTATTAAAAGTTATAAAATATTTTCCTTTCTTTTTTATTATTTCTTTTTCATTGTAAAAATAATCTACTACCCCTGGAAAATAATAATAATAAGTTAAACTATTTTTATAATAATAATCTTTTATATCTGTTTTAAAAATTAGATAATTTTGAGATTTATATGGATTTATTTTATTTGAATAAACTGAATTTATTAAATTTGAGTTAATATAAAAATTAACAGAACTACCACCATCTAAATTCAATACATCTTTTATATTAGTTATTAAATTATTAGAATATAAATTACTTAAAAAATTAGGAATATCATATATATTTAATCCTTTATTTCTTTCATAATTATAAGGTATAACTGAAATAATGTTTAAAGTATTATCCTGAGTATTAACTATTAAGGTTCTAGCAGCTTCTTTTATTATATTATTCCCTTTTTCCCCAAATGCTTCTTTATCTAAATCCATTACATAACTGTAATCTTTGTATATTAGCGGCCCAGATTGTAACAGAATATCAATATCATACATTTTCTTTGTTGTATTTACCAATTTTATAAACTCATATCTTATATTAGTTAAATAATCAAAAATAGTTATAAAGCTTTTATTATCTTTATCTTTTAATATACTAAAATATCCCCTATTAGGTCTATATTCAACAGGAAAAGAAATTATATTATTATCATCTACCACTCCCGCTACTGTAAAATATTTATCATCTTTCCTAGCAAAATAAGTTCCATTAATTGCTATATAAAAACTATCGTACTTATATTCCAATTTATTTTTCTTATCTAAATTAATAAAATCTACTTTATAAGGAACTAAAAAATTAAAAATTATAACATTTATAGCATTTGATTTATTGTTGAACTTTTCAACAATATAGTTGTTATATAAATATGCAAAAATTTTATTAGTTTTTTTATCATAAAATTCTATCTTATTTATTACTTTAAAATTAAGTGGAATTTTTATTGTTAACAGATTATTGTATAATTCTTTTTTTATTAATTTATAAGGTACAGGATAATTTAGATTTATATAAATTTTTGTTATGTTATCTTCATTATTTACTTTAACATTTTCTAAGCTATTTAATATTGTTAATTTTTCAGTTTCTTTAAAGTTAATGATAATTTCTTTAAAAGATTTGTAAGTTATGTCTAAATTATTAAATATCTGTTTTATTCTATCAAGATTTGTACTATATAATTCTATATTTATAAACTCATTATTGACATTTTGATATTCTTGGGACTGATAAATATTTAATTCACCTGCTATAGAGTAATCTATTAAGTAATTAATTATAACTATATAAAAAATAAAAAAAATATACGAAAACTGTATTTTAAAGTTTTTATACATTTTTTGGCTTTTTATATATTCATAGATTATCCTATACATTCTTAGATTATTTGATTTTAAAGGAATTAAAAATAAAGTAAAAATCTTTTAGGCAATTTTCGAAATCTTTTTTGTAGTTTGTATATGTTAATAAATAAAAAGCATGGGGTTTTAGGATATAATATCTTATAGTTTTGAAGTCTAGGGTTCCTTGGGTAAATTGGTACTCTAATATATATACTTCTTTGTCTTGTATTTTTTGCTTTTCATTTTTTAGAATATCAAATTTTTCTAGTAATGATTCTTTCATATTTTTTAATTCATTATTTATATAATCTTCTATGTTTTGGTTAGTTTTTATTGTTTTAATGTATATGTTAGCTGTTGGGCTTTGGGTATTTATTAACGCTAAATCTAAATCAGCTAATTTCTCTATTAGCTCCCAATTATTTGGATAATTAAATGTATAATCCTTAGTTTCATAAATTTTATAATTTGAATTCTCATTTACATTTGAACCATATGAATATATCTTTAAAAAAAATATTTTTATTAAAATTAAAAGAAATAGAACTTTTTTTATTGTTTTCATATTTCATTATTATTTTCTATATTTTATTCTTTTTCCCTTTTAATATTTTTAATTTCTTTAATTATGAAAGTATTTTAGTATTAGTAGGAATTTTTTTTATTTTTTTATAAATTGAATAATAGGGAGAGGTGATTTCTATGCTTATGGTTAATAAAACAACTTTATACTATAAAGATAATTATAAAGATAAATTTAGATGAAATTTTATAAAATTCTTACTAATAGAAGATAAAACAGATTTTAATAAAGTAAAAGATGAATTAGTTAATGTTTATTTAAAAACCTATGAAAATATTCCGGATTATCACTATAAAAATATTCAAGATATTAAAGATTATATAGAATGGTTATTCTATCATAAATCTAATGATCTAAATAAAAATTTAATTATAATAGCAGTTGATAATAATAATAAAAAGGTAGTTGGTTTTATAGCAGGTGATACTTATTATTATGATAGAGAATTAGAAGATTATGCTATTGCTATTCATGAGATAAGTATTATTCCAGAATATCAAGGGCTTAAAATAGGATCTACTTTAATGAATGAATTATTAGAAACTGCTAAGAAATATAATAAAGATAAATCTTTAAAAGCTAAGTACTCTGTTTTATATGTTGGAGAAAAAAACTATAAAGCTATTAATTTCTATAAGAAATTAGGCTATACTTATTTTTCTAAACACGGTAAATGGATTAAAATGATAATGCACCTAGATTAATTCCCTTTATTTAATAAATATTTTTTTTATTTATTCAATTTTATAAATGATAACGTTTTACAAATAAAAAGGGATGGATTTAAATTCACAGAAAAATAAAAAGGAAAATTAAGTTGTATTTATATAGCTAAAATTTAAATAGGAGGTAAAGTTTAATGAAAGTAATAGGGGTTTTAACGAGTGGTGGGGATAGTCCGGGAATGAATGCTGCTATTAGAGCTCTAACTAGAGCTGCCTTAGATAATAACTTTAAGGTAATTGGTTTTCTTAAGGGATTTAAAGGAGTTTTAGATAATGAGTATATTGAATTAAATGATAGGAGTGTTAGTGGGATAATAGAGAGAGGAGGAACTATTTTACAATCTTCTAGGGAACCAAGGTTTTTTGATTTTAATTATCGACAAATCGCTTATTCTAATTTAAATAATCTAAATATTGATACTTTAGTTATAATTGGAGGTAATGGGAGTTTTAATGCTGCTTATAAAATATTCAAAGAATCTAATATTAAAGTTATTGGGATAACTGGTACTATTGATAATGATATTTATCCAACTGAATATACTTTGGGTTATGATACTGCTTTAAATACTGCAAAAGATGCTATAGATAAAATTAGGGATACTGCTTACTCTTTTGAGAGGGTTTTTATTGTTGAGGTAATGGGTAGGGATTATGGACAATTACCTTTAGAGGTTGCTTTATCTACTGGTAGTGAAATAGTTTTAGTCCCTGAATTTAGAATAGATTTAGAAAAAATAGCTCAAAAAATTCATACTTTTAAACAAAAAGGTAAAAAACATGTCATTATTGTTTTATCTGAAGGATATTCTAATGCTTTTGAGTTTTATAATCAATTAAATCCAATTTTAAAGAAGTATAATGATTATGAATTAAAGGTTAGTGTATTAGGACATATACAACGTGGAGGAAGCCCTACTGCTAGGGATAGACTCTTTGGTACTTTAAGTGCTTATAAAGCTATTGATGCTATCTTAAAACAACAAAATGGTTACTATGTTGGACTCATTAATAATAAGTATGATTTAATCCCTTTAGAAGAAGCAATCAATAATAAGAAAACTATTAATAAAGATTTAATTAGATTTTTAGAAGAAATTGCTGTATAGTTCATAAACAAGATTTTTGTTTTTTATTTTTTATCTTTTTATATCCTATGTAGTTAAGTTTTTTTAGTAATTATCTTTTATTAAAAAATAAAATAAAAATAAAAATCTTTTGCTAAAAAGATAATCTAAAAATGAAAAATTAACTCAAAATGATAAATCAAAATTAAAAACAAATAATAAATAAAGAAAATAAATCTAATTTAATAGTTAATGATGAAAATTTTACCTAAAGGATATAATTTAAGAAGTATTGAATTATATAATAGCTACTAATTATTGAATAATACAATATTAATAAAATTAATAAAAAGGTGATAAATGTGATAGTTGATGTATATAATTTAAAGAAAATCCTATTAGATAAAGGGATAAAACCTTCATATATAAGATTAAAGATTTTAGAATATCTAATAACAAGGGAAAATCACCCAACAGTAGATGAAATTTATAAGGAATAAAAGAATATATTTCCTACATTATCAAAGACGACTATATATTTAAATCTTAATTTATTTGTAAAAAATGATATAGTAAAAGTTTTAAATGTAGATAATAATGAGCAAAGGTTTGATTTTATAAAACAAGAACATATAAACTTCTTTTGCGAAAAATGTAAAAAAATTTATGATATAACAATAAAAGAAATTAAAATAAAATATGAAGAAATAGAACACGAAATAAATGATACTGTATTATATTTTAAAGGAGTATGCAAAGAATGTAAAAATCAAAAAATAACTAATTTAAATAATTAGAAATAAAATAATGGAAATAATTTTTGAAATAGATTTAATAAAGAAGTTTTTATTAATAGTAGGAATATCAATATTATGTGGTTTCTTAATAGGGTTAGAAAGAGAAGTTAGGCAAAAACCAGCGGGATTAAAAACAATAACACTAGTAACAGTAGGAAGCGCTATATTTACTTTTATATCAAAATATGGTTTTACTGGGAGTGCTGTAGATAGTAGTCGGGTAGCTTCACAAATAGTAAATGGTATAGGTTTTTTAGGAGCAGGTACTATAATAAGAAGCGGATTAAAAATAAAAGGATTAACAACCGCAGCAACCCTATGGATAGCCGCATCCATAGGAATGGTCATAGGAGCAGAAAAAATCTTTGCCGGAATTGTTGGAAGCTTCATAGTATTTTTAACATTAATAATCCTTAGAGCTTTAGAAAAATTATTATACGAAAACTTTAATATATTTTATATAAAAATTAAATATAACTTAGATAATCTAAAAAATGATCAACAAATAACTATATTAAATGAATTTAAAAATAAATTAAAAGAACTTAATATAGATATCTTAGAAGAAAGTGAAATACCAAATGGAAATATCCTTAAACTTAAAGGTAATAAAAGTAAAATAAAATCTGAATTAAATAAAAAATTAAAAAATGAATTCTATACTGTAAAATTATTTGAAGTAAAGGATATATAAAAGATTATGCCTGAATTCCCTGAAGCAACTACTATAGCTTACCAATTAAAACAATACCTAAATATCCCTAATAACAATAACTCTTCTATTACTTTAAAAAAAATAAATATATACAAAGAATCAATAATAAAAAATATAGGATTAATTGATGAAATAATAAACAGGGATCTCCAAGAAGTTTCTAATTATGGGAAAATTATTTATTTTAAATTTAAAGATGATTACTGGATATTATTCCATTTAGCTTTAACTGGAGCGCTACTTATTAAAGAATTAATTGATCTTAATAAGATTAATTATTTTGAAAAATATAAAATAATAGAGTTTGTTTTTAATGAGATCAGAGATGGTAATAATTTAAAAGATAAAATTATTTTATTTACAGCTAAAAGGCTATTTGAAAAAGTAATATTTATAAAAGATAATAATCCATTTAAAAAGTATGGCCCACCATTTAATAAATTAAAACCAATAGATTTTATTAATATTTTATCCAAAATTAAAAAGCCAATAAAATTAGCTTTAATGGATCAAAGTTTAATAGCAGGAATAGGTAATATTTATGCAATAGAGGGGTTATTTTGTGCTAAAATTTCCCCTTTAAGAAAAGCCTGTGATATAACTGTCCAAGAATACTATAAATTATATTCCTGTTTAAAAGAAATATTAAAAGAATCAATAAAAAATAGAGGATCAACTATAAGTGATTATGTAGATGCTTTAGGAGAATATGGAAATTTCCAAAATTTTCATAAGATATATAATAAATCAAAATGTCCACAATGTAATAATAAAATAAAAAAAATTAAAATTGAAGAACGAATAACTTACTATTGCCCTGATTGTCAAAAATAAAAATAAATATGTATGAAATATTAGATCATACAGCTGATATAAAAATTAGAATACAATCAATTAATTTATTTGATTTTTTTAGGGATTTAATTTTTGCCTTAAAAGATATCATCAATTATGATTCTAATTCTTTAAATGATTCAAAAATAAGAAATAATATAAAAAATATAAAAGTAGTTTTATCAGATTTCGATGATTATCAGAAGATATTTAATTTTATTTCAAAGTTTATATATTATTTAGATGCAAAATCAATTTTAATAGAAGATATAAATTATATTAAGCTAAAGGAAAGTAGCTGGGAGTTAAGTTTAAAAGGATTAAAAATAGATAAGAAAAAATTTAAGGGATACTTAAAAGCACCAACTTATTGTGACTTTAATTTCAAAAGCCAATTTTATTTAGAGGTGATAATCGATGTATAACTTTGGGATAATATTAGCTGGAGGAATTGGAAGTAGATTATTCCCAATTTCTAGGATATCCTATCCTAAACAATTTCTAAAAATATTTAATAATAAAAGCTTACTAAGATTAACATATGAAAGAGTTATAAATGAATTTGACGATGTTTTAATTTGCTCGGGAATAACTTATAAACACTTAATAGAACAAGAAAATATAACTCCAGAAAAAATAATATTAGAACCAGAAAACGCTAATACTTCTGCCGCTATCTTGCTTTCTATTAAATACATTCTTTTAAAATATAATCTAAAAGAAGCAAACTTTGTATTTTTACCTTCTGATCATTTTATATTTAATGAATTAGAGTTCGTTAATTCCTTAAAGAAAGGATTAAATTATACTTATAAAGGTATAATAACAATAGGTGTTAAGCCAGATTATCCTTCTACTCATTATGGGTATATTAAACTAAATCCAAATCAAATAATAGAAAATAATATATTTAAAGTAGAAAAATTTATAGAAAAACCTAACAAAGCACGAGCTAAATATTATTTAAAATCTGGAAATTATTTATGGAATTCTGGAATTTATATTTTAAATAGTTCTTATTTTTTTGAAGATTTTTATAAAATTAATCCCGATTTTAGAGATTTTATTAATTTAAGTTATCAAGAGTTATTAAATAATTACAAAAGTATTCCCAAAATTTCTATTGATTATTCATATAGTGAAAAAAGTGAGAATTTATTAGTTGTTAAATCAGAATTTAAGTGGTCAGATGTAGGTACCTTTGAAGAAATCGCTAAAATATATTTATATCTCCAAGAAAATCATAAAATAAACCAAAATAATAATGAAATTTTTCATTTAAATTCTAATTCTCATTTAATAAAAGATAATCAGAACTTAAAAAATAAAAAATACTGTTTTATAGATTGTAATGATTTAATAGTAGTAGATACTGTTGATTTTTTGTTGGTATCTAAAAAAAATAGTAGTTTTAAAATAAAAGATATTTTAAATAGAATAGAACCTGAGATATTAAAATATAATGTTATAGATTATCGTCCTTGGGGATATTATAAAGAGTTAGATAAAGAACCAAATAAGTACAGAATAAAATTTATCTGTGTTTATCCTAAGCAAGAACTATCTCTACAATATCATAACTTTAGAAAAGAATACTGGTTTATATTAAAAGGTAATGGTTTAGTTATTATAAATGATAAAAAAATAACCGTTAAAGAAAATGATATTATAGAAATTCCATATAAAGCTATACATTCTATAAAAAATAACGGCGATCGAGATTTAGAATTCATTGAAATACAAGTAGGAGAAAAATTATCTGAAGATGATATAATTAGAATTAAAGATATTTACCAAAGAGTTTAATTAATTAAAATATAAAATATAAAATATAAAAATATAACATATATAAAAAGAGGTGTTAAGAAATGTTAAAAACAGAAGATTTTATTAAGATATCAGATTATAAATATAAGCATACATTAAATAATGCAGTAATATATATAGATGATATAGCTAATGTAGAGTCAGAGAGCTTAAAGCAATTAATTAATGTATCAAAATTACCTGGCTTAGTAGGAGATGCTATAGCTATGCCTGATATTCATTGGGGGTATGGATTTCCTATAGGTTGTGTAGCTTGTACAAATTATAACGAAAATGGGATTATATCTCCTGGAGGCATTGGTTTTGATATTAACTGCGGGGTTAGATTAATTAGAACTAACCTAAAACATACTGAGATTCAAAAATATAAAGAAAAGATATTGGATGAATTATTTAAGGAGGTTCCAGCAGGATTATCTAGTGAAAGTGATATAAGGTTATCTAAAAATGATTTTAAAAAAGCAATATTAAAAGGAGTTAATTGGGCTTTAGAAGAAGATTATGCTAATAAAAATGACATTAATTTTATAGAAGATAATGGTTTTAAAAAAGATTGTACTTTTGATTATATTAGTAAAGAAGCAATTGATAGAGGAAAAAATCAATTAGGAACTTTAGGTAGTGGGAATCACTTTTTAGAGCTTCAAATAGTAGACGAAATATATGATGAATACATTGCTAATAAGCTTAATTTATTTAAGGATCAGGTGGTTTTAATGATACATTGTGGTTCTCGAGGGTTTGGACACCAAATCGCTACTGATTTTATTAATTTAATGTTGAAAGTTATGGAAAGTAAATATAAAATTAAGGTAGAAGATAAGCAATTAGCATGTGTTCCTGCTAATTCAGATGAAGGGCAAAAATATATCTATTCTATGAATTTAGCCGCTAATTTTGCTTTTATAAATAGACAAATAATTACTTACAAAATTAGAAAAGTATTTAAAAAAATATTAAATATAAAAGAAGTTGAAATAGTTTATGATATAAGTCATAATATGGCTACTATTGAAGATTATTTTTATAATTCTAAGAAATATAAATTAGTTATGCATAGAAAAGGTGCAACTAGGGCACTTCCTCCATATCATCCATCTTTACCAAAAGAATATCAAGAAATTGGTCAACCCGTTTTAATTCCCGGTGATATGGGGAGATATTCTTTTGTATTAGTTGGTACAGAAACAGCATATAAAGAAACATTTGGACATACTTGTCATGGTGCTGGTAGAATTAAAAGTAGAAGTCAAGCTAAAAAAACTATAAACTATCAGGAACTAATGAAAGAATTAGAAGCCAAGGGAATAAGTATAAGGGCTGCTAGTAAGGCAACTGTTGTAGAGGAGGCTCCGCAAGCTTATAAAGATGCTCTCAATGTTGTAGATATTGTCCATAATGCTAATATCTCTAAAAAAGTTGCCAAACTAAGACCTATTGGCGTAGTTAAAGGATAAATATATTTATTTTTTATTAATTTAATCTTTATTTCTATTATTTTTCTTTCTTTTTGTTTTAATTGTTCTTCTTTTTGTTTAGCCTCTATTTCCTTTTGTTTCAATTGTTCTTGGTATTTTTTTAATTCATCTTCAAAGATTGATTTAGCTATATATTGTATTAACGGATTATCTTTATACATCTTTTTTATTTTTTCTTTCTCTTTTTGTCTATCCTTAACATCCTTAAAACTTCACCATTGATACTTTAGATCTCTTTAAATACATTAACTACTTATCATTTTCAACAATATCTCCTATTTTTCATTATATATTCCTTTTTTTGTCCTCTTTTCTACTAGGTCTATCATTATTTAATAAATTTATGAGGATAACTTCAAGTTTAATAAAATCTAATTCTTTTTATTGCTTATTTCTATATTTTCTTTTACTTTGGAATAAATTGGATGTTTTTCTTTTATTTTGATAGCTTTTATATCTGTTATATTTTGTATTTTAAATAAATCAGATAAAAGTTAAGCTAGGGTATCTGGGTTTTCATAAAATATACTTTTTAGATAATAATATAATAAATTTTTTATTCTCTTGCTTTTTAAAATTTCGTCTTTAATTTAGCTATTATCAAAGCAATAAATTCTTTTTAAATAATTTAAATATCTAGATTTTAAATTTAATAAACCTTAATTTATCAATAAATTTGGCATGTAAATTATATAAGTTATTATATTTATTATGTAAATCTGTATCATCTGTAATTGGAAAATAATTTAATTCGTTTATTATATCATTTTCAAAATATTTTATTAATTCTTTTTTTAAATTATCTTGATTTATAGGTATATTTTTTAATTTTATTTTCTGTAAGCTCATTATTAATTCTATAGTTAATATCTTAAAAGCTATTTTTATAGATTTTAAAAGATTCTTAGTAGAAACCTCAGAATGAGTTATAAAATCTTCTTGATTTAAACTAACAGGATAATTATTAATACTAACGTAATTAGTGTATGTTTTTAATTCAGCTAATAAATGTGCTGTAAGATAATGAGAAATCATAAAACCACTACTTAAACCAGGATTAGATGTTAAAAAATCAGGATTTAATAAGTGATTTTGCCTTTCATATGAAATATTAGCTACTTGAAATATATGAATTTTCATATGATCACTAAAAGTTGAAATAGTATTTCCGTGGAAATTACCAGCTGAATAAAAATTATTTTCTATTAATAAAGGATTATCACTAGCAGTATTTAATTCGTCATCTACTATTTTCTTAGAATTTTCAATAATTATATAAAAAGATTCTAAAATCTGTGGGTAACATCTATAACTATAGGGTACTTGTAAAGCATAATCTTCATAAAAACTTAGCAAAAGATTTTTTAACAAACTGTTTATCTTTTTTAATATAATTAAAAAAAACTTATTTTTTCTAGTCTTAGATACTTCTAAATTAAAATGATTATAGTTAATATTATTAGCAATTAAACTTAAAGAAAAAACAAAATTAGAAAAACTTATTAAATATTCTACAAGAAAAACTCCAAAAGAGAATAAAGTTAAAGAAAAAGCTACTCCGTTTATAAAAGCAATTGCTTCCTTAGGTTTAAATTCATAAAATTTAAATTTAGATTTATTTTTAAGATTTTTTATTTTATTAGCATTAATAAAAGATGCTGCAATAGAAGCTAAAGGAATAAGATCCCCACTTCCACCAACAGAACCATAAAATGGAATAAAAGCCACATACCCACTTTCTATATAATTTTTTATATACTCTATTAAATCCAAACTAACACTACTATACCCTAAAGATAATTGCTTCAATCTTATTAAAATAGTAATAACTGAAAAAATATCGTCAATATCTGAGCCATAACCAGCAAAATGAGAATATATCAAATTATTTTGTAATTCCTTTAAATTATTAGAATCTATTATTTTATTATAAAGTTTTCCAAAACCAGTATTAATCCCATACACCTTTTTATTTTCTTTTAAAATTTTTTCAAGTATAGAATATGATTTAATTATATCTTCTTTTTCTTCCTTAGAAATTAATATTTTTAATTTAGGAATTTCAGCTTTGTTAAGATATATATAAAATAATTCCTTTAAAATTTTATAGTTTAAAGATTTTAATTTTATTTTTAAGCTCATACAACTATATATTTAAACAAAAACTAGAATTTCTTTTATAAATTTTTCAGCAAATTCTTTTATAATTTTAATTATATCATCCTTATAATCAAAATAGTAATCTCTATTTTCTAATATATTTAAAATTAAGGATAATTTAGAATCATCAGATAAATTAATTAATTTTCTACCCTTAAATACATTATTATTCAACATAAAAAAGTAATAAATACTAAGCAAATTACTTTCAATAGATACATATAAACCTAATGGATATCTACAACCTAACTTTAAATATCCCATAATTTCTCTTTCAATAGTAATTTCTATAAAAGTTTTAATGTCATTTATTTTAAACAATTTTTTATTAAAGAATGAATTTATTCTAGTTTGTAAAGCAATAACCGCTTGCCCAACAGCAGGTACTAATTCATCTAATGAAAATTCATAAGATATTAAACTTTCTAAATTCATTTTCTTAATAGCGGCTTTAGCTAAAACAATTGCATCATATTGATTTAATTCTTTTAGTTTTTTTATTCTAGTATCCACATTTCCAGTAATATCTTTAAAAACCAAATCAGGTCTAAGCATCTTTAACTGTTCTTTTCTTCTTAAAGAAGAAGTACCAATTACACTATTTTTAGGTAATTCCCAGAAAGATTTATTATCCTTAGATATCAAAATATCATTAGGTTCTTCCCTTTTTAAAACGACTCCAATAAAAGTAGAATCATTAATAACATAAGGAACATCTTTTAAACTATGTACTGCAATATCAATTTCCTCATTTATTAAAGATTCTTCTAGTTCCTTTACAAACGAGTTAGTAGTGTAATTTTTCTTATCTCCACTTGTTTTTACAATCTTTACAAAAAAATCAAAATCTGGGAAAAAAATTCTTAGCAAACTAAGTACCCTCTCAGTTTGAATTAAAGCTAACTTAGAACCTCTACTACCTAATATTATCTGCTTTCTAAAAATATGTGTATTATGAGTTAAAGTTAAAAATTCTTTATGTTTTTTTGATATCCTATATATTAGCTTTTTTATATACTTTTCTAATAAATCTTTACCATACAGATTATTAAATAATATTTCATTTTTAATATCATCCATTTCCTTATAAAAATTAATCAATTTTTTATCTAAAACTCTTGAAATAATATAATCATAAAACTCTTTAATTTTAGATTTAATAAAAAATTCAATAGCATTATCTAAATTAGAATCATTTATATTAAAATTGGCAATTTCTTTTAATTTATCTAAATTAATAAGTTTAAAATTATTAGATATATAAGGATCAACACTTCTAGGTAATCCAAAATCAAAGATAATTATTTCTTTATTTATACCTTCTAACAAAGTATATTCTAAAAAGAAATTCTTAGAATTAACAATAATAATATCTAAAATATCTTTTAGTTTGCTTAAAGCAAGTTTTAATTCATTTTTTGAATAAAATTCAAAATCTAAGTTAGCATTTCTCTTTAAGTTTTGTCTAAAATTATCATAATAATTAGATACAATAATAATCTTTTTAATTTTACTTAAAACATCATTATTATTTAATAACAAACAAACTATCTGCTTATTAATACTACCTAAACCAATAAATAATAAATTTAAATCTTGATAATTAGAATTTTTTATGAAATTTAAAATAGTGCTAGCAAAATTATTTCTAAGTTTACTAAATTTAGCTCGAATATCTTTATCAAATTCCTTAGAATAATGTAATATTTTATTAATCAAAATTTCCAAAAAGGGAGTTAATAAGCTGTTTTCCTTACAATATTTATAATACTGTTTAATCTGTTTAATAATATCAGTTTCTCCAAAAACTTGAGATTCTAAACCACAAGCTATTCTTAATAGATTCTCAACAGCATCTAACCCTTTTCTTATTAAAAGAAAATCTTTCAAATAATTTAAACCAAGATTGCTTATTATTTCATTTACATCAATATCAATTAGATAATCCCCAAAACTTTCTAAATTTAATAAATACTCATTATTTAAATCAAAAAACAAACTAGTTCTATTACACGTAGATAATACAAAAACCCCTTTAACTATTTTCTTTAGATAATCATTTTGAAATATAAAATCTCTAAAAGACAATAAATCTTTTTTATTAAAAAATAATTTTTCTCTTAATTCAATAGGTGCAACTTTATGATTTATTTCTATATTTATTAAATTTAACAAACTAAAATACTCCATATTTTTTACTCTCTATTTAATAATTCTTTATAAAAATAAGAAATACTCTTAAAAATAACCTTAGCTAATTTATTATTTAAATTATGATTGGGATTTATTAAAACAAAAGTAGCTTTAATATTTTTGATTTGAGTAGTAAAAATATCTCCAACAAAATCTATTATTTTATGATAAGCTAACTCATTACTAAAATAAAAGAACTCATTTTTTTTATTAATACTTAAAATTAAAGTATTAATAAAATCAGCCCCTTTAGATAAATTATTATTTTTTAAAAACTCATAATCACTAATATAACCAAAAGTTTTAGCGGGATAAATATTCATATTCTCATCATAATAAGCCCAAAAAAATTTGTTTCTCTTTAAATCTTTCTGAATACAATAAACTTTAAAAATATCACTACTAAATATTTTATAATTAAAATCTAATCCAAATTTAGCTAAGGGGATAAAATTTATTTTCAAAGAAGGAGCTATCTTATCAAGAATAATAAAATTATTTTCTAAAACTTTGTTAAAATAATAAACACTACCATCTAAAATGGGTACTTCAAAGCCCAAAACTTCTACCAATACATTATCAATTTTATTTAAAAATAAAGCAGCCAAAAGATGCTCTATTGTTTTTACTATACTTAAATCAGTACTAGCTAAAGTATTAATTACTTTAAATGGATCTAATTTTAAATATTCCTTTTGTCTTTTAAAAACAATTCCCTTATTATAAGGGTGTAAAATAATTTTAGATTTTAAGCCAGTATGAATCCCCTTCCCTACTAAAAAAACCCTATTTTTTAATGTAAGACAATACTTTTTTTTTTAAAAAATAAATCTAAATCTAACATTTTTCATCCATACTAATTAAAATAAACCTAAATTCATATTTCCAAGTAATTTAGCAATAGCATTATTCCCCGCTTCCTTAGATTTATTTAATGCATCATTCAAAGCAACCACTAACAAATCCTCTAATAATGTCTTATCTTCTTTTAATAATTCAGGATCAATATTAATAGAAACAACCTCTTGTAGTCCAGTAACAACTACTTTAACTTTACCATTAGCAGCTTGCCCTTCATATTTTTCACTAGACATTTCCTGTTGTAATTTATTAGCCATACTTTGAACTTGATTTAATAAATTCTTATTAAATTGCATAATATCAACCTCCTTTTAAACTACTTTTATACTCTATTTTCTATTACTTTTGCTCTTTTTAAAACTATCCCCCTATACTTATACCCCTTTTCTTTTAAATCAGTTATAATTCCATTAGGTAAAGCAGTATTTCTAGAATATCCCTCAACTTTATGTTCGACAATATTAACCTTTGTAGTACCTACAATAACCTCTATTTCTTCTAAATCAAACGAATTCAATAAATCTTCTCTAATTTTTGAAATGTTAGGATTATAATCTATTGAAATCAAATACCTATCTAAAAGAGAAACAAATTCAATCACATCAGTTTTAATCAAATCTTCCCACATAGACATATTAATTGCTTTAGAAGCTCTAACTTTTGCTTTTAACTCTTGTAATTTAAAAATTATTTTAGTCGCTTTTTCATTTATATTATAATCCCTATAATTTTCTAAAAGTTTTAACTTAGAAATAATACTATCAACTTTAAACATAAAAATCTCTAAATTCTCTGGATCCAATTTCTTATATTTAGTTAAATCATTATCAGAAAATTGATCGCCATAAATATTTTCATAGTTATCTATATTAAATTCAATATCTTTCTTAGTATTATTTAAACCTAAATAATTATTTTCAATATTTTCTATCCTTTTAGTTAATTCTGAAATACTTAAATCTAATTTTTGCAATAAATTCTGCTGAATGTCATTTAATTTATCCTGAATTACTTTCTCCATTTTTTCTTCTAAGGATTTCTGAATATAACTTTCTAATTCATTACTTATCTTTGTATCTTTAAAAATATTATCATTATTAATATCTTCATTATATTTCATCTTAGAATTAACATTAGAAACCAAAAATTTCTTAATAAACAAAAAGCTTAAAAACAAAATAACTAAGGTAAAAAACAAAAACAAAATAGAAAATATAATAATCTTGTTTTCATAAATAAATGAAATAAAATTGTTATTTGATTTTAAATTTGTATTTCTATTATTTCCAGTATTATTTAAATTAGAAGTAGTCAAATTAGTAGTAATAAAAGTATCAGAAATAGGAGTAGTATTAATTAAAGTATCACTATTTTGTTTATTTAGAAAATTTTGATCCGTAGAATATAATTGACTATTTGTAAAAAATTCCGTTTTATAAATTTCGTTATTTACATTATAATAATTAACATCTTTTTTAAAAGTGATTTCATAAGGTAAATATCTAGGCTCATTAAAAGAAGTTCCAAAAACTAACCTATATTTTTCTATTATTTCTTTTTTATCAGCTTCATTTAAATTTTCCCAAGCAGGAATAGTTATCGTAATAGAGTTTTCAACATTTTTTAAAAAAATTATTAAATACTTATAAGTAAGATTAGACCATGAGAAATAATCCACATTAGAAGGTTCTACATCATTAAAATTAAATCCAATAGCCTTTTTAAGTAAATAAAGTTTAGTAAAAACATCTTCATCCCTACTTATAAAACTCTTTGTATCTAAAATATATGAAACGAAGTTAATTTTAGCATCCTGATTATCTGGTTTTATAACATACCCACTATTAATATCTACAAATAATTTCAAAGAATTAGGATAATAAAACACAAAATAATTCCCATCTTCGTAAAAATAAATAACCTTAACCTCATAAGAACAAACCAAGCTAAAATAAAACCAATAAAAAAATAAAAAACAAATAAAAAAATACCAAAAATCTTTAAAAAAAATTAGAAATTTTTTGTTAATTTTAGAATTTCTAAAAATCCAATAAACCCTGTTCATTTATATAAAAATTTAAAAAATAAAAAAATTAGTAAATTTTAATTTTCTAATTTAACTTTAGATAGTTCTTTTTTAAGGATAATAGGTATTTCTTGGATAGTATCAGTTATAATAGCACCTGCTTGTTTTAAAGCATTTATTTTATATTCTGGTTTTCCAGATTTTCCCATAATAATAGCCCCAGCATGCCCCATCCTTTTACCCTCAGGAGAATTTTTGCCTGCAATAAAACAAACTACAGGCTTATTATTTTCAATTAACTTCTTAACACTTAAAGCAGCATCCTCTTCATCACTACCCCCAATCTCCCCAACCATAACAACAGCCTTAGTTTCTTCATCATTTAAAAACATTTCCAACGCCTGTTTAAATCTTAAACCAATTAAGGGATCACCACCTAATCCTATTGCAGTAGTTTGCCCTAAATTATGATCTTTTAGTAATTTCAAAATTTCATAAGATATAGTTCCACTTCTAGAAACTAAACCGACTATCCCAGGAGATAATACATTATTAGGTATAATTCCTAACTTAGTTTGCCCAGCAGTAGCAACCCCTGGACAATTTGGACCTATCATAATTGAATTAGATCTCTTCAAATAATAATGTACTTTTAACATATCATGTTGAGTAATCCCTTCAGTTATAACCACAATAATTTTAATATCATTTAGTATAGCTTCTATTATACTATTAGAAGCTAATTTAGGGGGAACAAAAATAACAGTAGCATCAACCCGTCCCTTTTCCCTTATAACCTCAGAAACAGTATTATAAACAGGAATCCCTAAAAATTCTTGACCCCCTTTATATGGAGTAACACCAGCAACTATATTCGTTCCATACTCCAACATCTGCTTAGTATGAAAACTCCCCTCTTTACCTGTAATGCCTTGTACTATAACTCTTGTATTTTTATCAACTAATATACCCATTTATATATCCCTTCCTTTTATTTAATTTAATTAGTTCATTTAATTAATTTTTTAATTTTATATTTAATTTTTATATTTAATTACTATTAATTACTATTTTAAAAATTCTACAATAAAAATACAAAAACCTTCTAAAACAAATAAATATTTTATTACAATACAAAATAAACTATTAAGTCATTTATTCAGTAGTATTTTCCCAAGGAAATGTATTATAATCAACAGTATCACTAGTGGTAACAGTAGTATCACTAGTGGTAGCAGTAGTAGCGCGAGTAGTTGTTATATTACTTTTCAAAGTAGTATCGTTATTTTTCTCAATAGAATTACTTTTATTTTGATTTAGATAATTATTACCTAAATTAGCAGATTTTTGTTTAATTATTTTATTTTTAATTTTATTATCTTTAGAAGTTTGATGGTACTTATAAGCTAAAAGCAAAGTATTTTTAAATAAAGAAGCAGGTAAAGTAGCTCCATAAACTCCATTTAATTTAGAGTAATCATCATTTCCAACCCAAACTACACAAGTAAAATCATCACTAAACCCAGCAAACCAAGCATCCCTATGATCATTAGTAGTTCCTGTTTTACCATATATGTTTTTCCCAGGTATTTTAGCATTAGTTCCTGTACCCCTTTCTACAACTTGTTTCATTAAATATTTCATTTTTTGAGCTATTTCATAAGGGATAACTTGATTTTCTAGTTTATAATCTCTAGAATCAACAAAAATAATTGCTCCATATCTATCTATAACTTTTTCAATAAAAACAGGTTCAATATATTGCCCATCATTAGCAATAGTAGAAACAGCAACAGCCATCTCTAAAGGAGAAACCACCGAAGCTCCTAAAGCAGTAGATAAGTAAGGTTCTAATTTAGATTTTATCCCCATCTTATGAGCTATATTAATAACTTTATCAATCCCAACAGCATTTGCTAAATAAACTGCAATAGTATTCCTAGAAAATGCAAAAGCATCAGCTAAAGTAATAACCCCCCAATACTTATTATCCCAATTAACAGGAGAATATGGCTTCCCATCTAAACCCACATAAGTATAAACCTTATCTACTACAACAGAATTTATATCAAATCCATAAATCAAAGCAGCAGTATAAACGAATATCTTAAAAGTAGATCCTGGTTGCCTATAAGCTTGATAAAACCTATTAAATTGATCATTAACTCTATATTGATACCCACCGACAGCAGCAATAACTTTCCCTGTATAATTTTCTATTAAAACAATAGCGGCTTGATTAACATTATATAAATCCCGATTTTTATCTATCTCTTTTCTTAACATATCTTCTATAGCTTGCTGTAACTTAGTATCTAGTGCTATATATACTCTTAAGCCTTGGGTTTTTAAATCTTCATAATTTATTCTATTATTTGTTAATTTTTGAAAATTTTGTATAACGAAATTAGTATAATATGGATAATTAATATTATTTTCTTCTAATTTTTCTTTTTTCAAATTAATAGGATAATTTATATATTCTTCATATTGTTGCTTAGATATATATTTAAGCTCAAGTAATTTTTTTAATACATATAATTGTCGTTCCTTAGCTAGTTTAAAATTAACATAAGGATCATAAACAGAGGGAGCAGGAAGCAATCCAATAATTAAAGCAGCTTCAGGATAATTTAAATCTTTAGAACTTTTAGCAAAATAAGTTCTAGCAGCAGCTTCAATTCCATAAGCCCCTTGACCAAAATAAACTAAATTTAAATATAACTCCATTATCTCATCTTTAGAAAAATATTTTTCTAATTCATTAGCAATCAAGGCCTCTTTAATTTTTCTTTTTATACTAACTTCAGGACTTAAGAACAAAATCCTAGCCAATTGCTGAGTAATAGTACTTGAACCTTGTGTTACTTCTTTATTTACCAATATACTAATAATCCCTCTAATTACAGCAATTATATCAACTCCTTTATGCTGATAAAATCTTTCATCTTCAGAAGCTACTAAACAATTCTTAACAGTAACAGGAATATCCTTAACACTAACCCAGTACCTATTTTCTACAAATAACTTAGCAACTCTAACACCATCTGAAGAAAAAATTTCTGAAGTTTCAATAGGCACCTTGTTTCTTATTAAACTAACATCAGGAATATCCTTCTTCGCTTCCATTATAATACCGACAATAAATGAAATACCAAAAAATAAAATTAAAGAAAATAATAAAAATAAAAACTTAATAATATTTATAACAACTTTATAAATAAAACTAAAAAAATTAATCATTTTTTATTTTACTTAAAAATACAGGTATGAGTTTATTAAAATTTTTTCTACAATATTTTATTGACAAATTAATATAAATAGATAAAATAACTTTAAGAGGCAAATTAGAATATAAAACTTCTAAAAAAAGTAAAATTAACAAAGCTTTCTCTAATTCATTTAAAATAGAAAAATCCGTATATCTAACAATACTCCATATTTTTAAATCGATATCTATTTTATTATTTATATAATTTGCTAACAATTTTTTAAAATAATCATCTAAAAATTCAAAGATCATTTCTTTTTTAAAAAAAATAACTTGAAACAAATTTATAATAGCCAACTCTCGTTGATACTTCCTAGAAAAACTTTCCAGCATATAAAATAATACTATAAAAAAATTAGCTAATTTTAACTTTAAATCTATTTTCAATACCTGAAATTAAATCTTGTACTTCATTTTCAGATCTATCAACTAATAATAATTTTATTTCAACTTCATTATTATCTATAAGTTTAGCAGTAATACTTTCAGTTAATAATAAATTAAAATGTAAATCATACAATATTTTTTCATAATTATCAATATCAGTCTTTATTGAAACTAACTTAATATTAGAAATATTAGTTTTCAAATTATTATAATAAGAAATAAAATCTTCGTAAGAATAACAAAAAGAAGGTAATTTAAATTCCTTAGATAATTCTTTATCTTTTTTATCCTTAGATCCACCGTCATTAGCAAAACTAGTTAATTTTTTATCATCAATCTTATCTGATTCTGATTCATTTAATAAAACTTTAACTCCAGCGATAGTAGTTTTATTTTTCCCTGTTTTCTTTGAATAATACAAAGCTTCGTCAGCTTCTTTTATTAGAGTTTCTGGATCAAGGCCATGATCAGGGTATGTAGATAAACCAATAGAAATAGTGATAATAGTAGGTACTCCTTCAAATCTCTTAGAGGAAACCAAATTCCTAATTCTTTCAGCTACTTCAAAAGCCTTTTCAGAATCAGTATTAGGAAGTATTAAACCTATTTCTTCACCTCCATATCTAAAAGGAATATCAAAATCAGCTCTAGAAGCTTCTTTAAAAACCTTTGCTACTACCCTTAAAACTTCATCTCCTACTTGATGCCCATATGTATCATTAAATTTTTTAAAATTATCTATATCACATAAAATAAAAGATAATTTAGATTTAGATTGATTAGCTTTGCTTATTTCTTCTTCTAATTTTTGAAGCATATATCTTCTATTATAAAGTCTCGTTAATTCATCAAGGATAGCAGCTTCCTTAAATCTAGTAGACATAACATCATTTGCAAACTCTTCTATTATATCACTTAATAATTCTTTTTTGTCCTTAATAACTTTAAATAACTCTTCTTCATCCTTTAAAGCTCCAATCAAAACTAAAGCTTGTAAAATTCCCCTAGATACTGCAGGTATAATTACTCTAACTCCTTCCTTTTTAAAATTAATAATATTTTTACCACCAAAATACTCATACATTATTTGATCTTCTTGAACCTGGTAAATAGAAAATGGCTTATTAGCTCCTTCAGCTAGCCAACTAGAATACTTTGTATAAACATAAATTATCTCAATAGAATCCAAATCTCTTGAAATTTTATTAATATATTTATATAAAGCATTATCTCGTTTACTATCAACAATATAAATAGCAATTTTAGTAGTTTCAAGAAACTTAGAGAGAAAATCATAAGCAAAACCTACTAAAATCTCTAGATTCTCTGCTTTCTTTGAAACTTTCTCTATGTAGCTGCTCTTTTGAGCTTGTAAATATTTTTTATACATATTTTCTTTATAACTCCTAGAAATAAAATAACCTGCTATACCTACAACTAATAAACCCAGCAAAACAACAAATATAATATAAATTCTTTGCGCCTTTATTGCTTGGATATTATTATATATATTCTTAATTTCCTCATCATTAGTATCTTTAAAATAGTTATTAATAATTTCTTCTGTTTTTTTATAATCCTTTATTTTAAATAATATTTTAACTTTTAATTTAAGATAATCAGAATTATTATTATTAAAATTCAAAGCTTTATCAATATAATCAAGTGCATTTTTAAACTCTGACTTATTATAATAAACTAACGAAATTAAATAAAAAATTTTCTCATCGTTTAAGTTTTTAAGGTAAGAATTAAAATAAGAAAGCGCATCATCTAACTTATTTTGTTTAATCAATAATTCAAAATATAATTTTCTAAAATCAATATTATATGGTTCTATATTTAAAATTTTTTCAATAGTTTTTTGAGCATTTTCTAAATCATTTCTATCTAAGTAAATTTTAGATAAATAATACAATGCAGGCAAATAGTTATCATAATTTTCAAGTGCTCTTTTAAAATTTCTTTCAGCAGTAGCTAAATCACCTAAATTATAAAATGCCCATCCTTTATAATAATAAGCTTTATAATCATAATAATCAATATTATCAGTTATCCAATTAGATTTCTCAATTATCTGATAATATATATCTTTCCTTTTATATTGGGGAAAATTATTAATATTCCTTATTAAAATCTCTATTAAAATATATAAAGCTTGTTTATTTCTTGGGTTTTTATTTTCCAAAAGATACTTTACTACTTTAAAAGCTTCTTGATCATTCTTACTTTGAAAATATTCAGCTGCAATATTATAAAGCTCATACTCACTTTTAGATTCCATTTCCTTATCACTTATAGCCCAAACATTTATTAATAAAACTATATTTAATATAATAAAAATAAAAAATAATATAAAAAAAATCTTTAAATTATAAAAAATAATTCTCATAACTCTAACTCCCTTCTTACAAATTCTACAAAACTATCAAAATCCTTTATAAATAACTTTTTTTTATCCATAATATCACTTTTAAGAATATCACTATTAAATTCATTTCCTAAAGATTCTTTAGAAAATATTTCTTCTTTTATAAATTCTTGATTATCTATATTAAAGTTTTTTTTTTAATTTCTTCTTCAAAAATTATATCATTAATATTATATTTACTTCTAAGATAGTTTCTTATCTTTTCTTTGGAAATTTTTATTAAATATTTATAAGTTTGGTTAATTTTTTTAGAACTATCATAATAAAAAATTAAAGTATCATTATTAAGAATAACTTTATCAGCAGCTTTGATTGCATTATAAAGATGCTTATCAGATATTAAGTTTAATATATTATTCTTTATATCCACCTTATTAACATCTAAATCATTACTCTCATAACTCTCAATTTTTTCAATACTCTCATTTTTTTCAATATTCAAATTATTAACATTTTTTTCATTTTTTACATTTAGATTATCTTCGTTAATATGGCTACTTATAATACTCCTTATATCCCTTACCAATTCATCCACATTAGAATTCACTTCATTAACCATTTTCTCTTGATTAAAATTAATAACTTTATTATCTATTTGATCAATACTTTCTGCTCTTATACACCCACTAGCTACCGATTTAATACCCTCTGTCTTGATATCTTCCAATTTTATGCCTTCTGATTTCATAACTTCTGCTTTTATACTTTCTAACTTCATACCTTCTACTTTATCCCTAGAATCTCTCATATACTTATTTAAACTAAAAATAAAAAATATTGTTTGAATCTCAAAAAGATAATAATCATTTTCATTTTTATAAAAATTTAATACCGAATTTAAACTTTTTAATAACTCATAAACTAATTTTATATCAAAATTATTTATTATAAACTTATAAAATTTGATTTGTTCTTGAGTTAAGTTTTCTTGAATAATATCAGGATTAAAATAATAATAAATAATTTCTTTTAATTCCATATTTAAGTTATATAAAAAATTATAAATATTGACAGCATTAAGTCTTATTAGGTTAATTATATTAACAACTTCTTTAAAATCACTTAGTAAAACATAATAAATATAATTTTTAATTAATTCAAAAGAATAAATTGAAAATACTTTAAAAATATCATTTAAAGTAATATGCTCAGAAATATTCTTAATTTGTTCTAAAATGCTAATAGAATCTCTAACAGAGCCTTTAGCTAATTTAGCTATATAAATTAAAGCATCATCATCTATAATTATATTTTCTTTTTGGCAAATATTTTTTAAATGATTAAAAATTAAGATATAATCTACTCTTTTAAATTCTATTTGCTGGCATCTTGATAAAATAGTAATAGGGACTTTATGAATATCAGTAGTAGCTAAAATAAAAACAACATTTTTAGGAGGCTCCTCCAGAGTCTTTAATAACGCATTGAAAGCCTCTATTGTTAGCATATGTACTTCATCTATAATATAAACTTTATATCTACCTTTTAAAGGAGAAAGCTTAACATTATCCCTTATTTCCCTTATTTCATTTATCCCCCTATTAGAAGCGGCATCTATCTCAATAACATCAGGAAATGAAGAATTCATTATAGCTTTACAATTATAACATTCATTACACGGCTCAAATCCATTTAAGTTTAAACAATTTAAAGCCCTAGCTAAAATCCTCGCTACTGTTGTTTTTCCAGTTCCCCTTGTTCCATTGAATATATAAGCATGAAATATCTCTCCCCTTAATATAGAATTAGTTAATATTCTTATACTAATATCTTGGCCAATAACTTCACTAAATTTTAATGGTCGATATTTCCTATATAAACTTATATAATTAACTAATAACATTATAAAAACTACCCCCTATTATAAAAACACTATAATTATACATTATCCAATTTGTAATTTTCTTTTAAATGTTCTATAGAAACTTTTGTATAAATTTGAGTAGTACTTAAACTAGAATGCCCTAATAATTCTTTTATAGTAACTATATCAGCACCATTATTTAACATAACTGTAGCAAATGTATGTCTTAATACATGCGGAGTTATACTAAAACTTTTTAATACTAATTTAGATAATTTTTTAAATAATATTTGTATCATCCTAGAAGTTATCTTTTTCTTTCTTAAACTTATAAATAAATAATTATTATTTTTATCTACAAAATCCTTTCTTATATCTAGATATTCATTTATTAAATTTTTTAATTCTTTAGAGAATATAACAATTCTCTCTTTATTACCTTTACCCAAAACTTTAATAGTATTATTTTCAAAATCAATTTCATTAATTTTAATATTAACTAATTCAGATATTCTAACACCAGTAAAGAACAAAAAATTAATAATTAATTTATTTCGTATTTTTAAAAAATTCTTTTTAAAAGTACTAAGTTTTTTATTACCATCAGTAATTAAATCTACATTAGAAATAAATTGTTTTAAATCAGTAATATTAATAGCTTTAGGTAAAGATTTTGGAGTTTTAAGCATCTCTATTAAATTACTTATATTACTATTAGTTAATTTACTTTTAAAAGCAAATAAAAAGAATTTTTTAATAGCAGATAATTTCCTATTTATTCCTCTATTGCTTTGCTCTTTTTCTAATTTTAATATAGATATATATTTTTGAATTATTTTTAATATATTATCTTCAGGTAATTTTAATAAACTATTAAGATCTAAATTTTGATTTTCTATGAATTTATTAAATTTTAAAATATCTAAGACATATTCTTTAATAGTTCTCGTACTTAACCCTTTTGAAATTAGATAATATTTAAAATCTTCAATAACATCTATTTTAACATTCATCAACATGAACTACCTCAATTTAAAAAATTCTACCTGTAAAATGGCGATTTTATTAGATTTTACACTTTATCCCACCTTTACCAATAATTACTAAAATTCACTACCCACAGTTATTTGTAGGTAAATAACTAAATTTCTATTTTCTAAAAACTTTCTTATCAAAAATAATACAACAATAATTTTACTAAAAAATAATTTTTAAACATAAAAAAATAATTTTATTGATTAGTGTTAGCATATTTATTTTTAATAATTAATTCTATTACGTGTAATATTTCTTCAATTTCGAATGGTTTAGGGATATAGAATTCAGCACCTTTTCTCCAGCTTTCTATAACAGCACTATCTTCAGTTTTTGCAGTTAGCATTATAACAGGGATATCCTTAGTTTCATCATCTTCTTTTAAATTTTTTAATACTTCAAATCCATCCATCTGAGGCATCATTATATCAAGAATTATTATATGTGGTTTTTCCTGCTTTGCTTTTTCCAAGCCATCTTTACCATTATATGCACTAACTGTTACAAACCCCTCATGCTTTAATATATTAGATATCAAATCAACCAAATTCTCTTCATCATCCACTATTAATATTTTCTCTCCTTTTCCTATTTTAGTCATAAAACCTCCTCCTTAAATTTACTTAAATTTACTTAAATTACCAACACTAAACCTTACATTAATAATATTTTATAGAAATCTTTAAAAACCTTTTTATTTAAATAATTTAATAAAAAAATATTAAAAAATTTTAACAAAATTTCCTTTTTATTCAAAATATTTACAAAAGATTTTAAACTAATAAAACATAAATTAAATACAAGGGGGGTGTTAAGTATGAATAATATAAATGCAATTAATAACATTTATTTTAATCAGATATATTCTCCACATCTTCAAACAAACTCAAATTTAACCTGGGAAAAGCCTATAGATAATTCTAATATAAATATCAATAATATCAATAAATTAATTGATTTATTAATAAAACAATACCTAAATAACATTAATCAAATTAATAATAATACCAATCAAGGAAATTCCTTTAATAATTTCTCCCAAGATGAATTATCAAAGCTACTACTATTACTTTTACAATATCTAAATTCAATAAATCCAAATGGAAATACATTTTCCCCTTCAGATAATTCATATCCAAGTGGAAACTTTGGTAATCCCCAAATAACGACCCCTTCTAATAACATAGCCCCAATAAATCCTAATACTCGTTCTGATAAATCTTATATCCCCTCTGCTTCCAACAGCACCCCTTCAAATTCTAGCGCAACACCAGCTTCTAATAATTCTCCTTCCACTTCTAACATAACACCAGCCTCTAGTAATTCCCCTTCCACTTCTAACATAACAACAGCTTCTAATAATTCCCCTTCCACTTCCAACACAACACCAGTAAATTCCGGTAATAAAATAGACTTGAATGCATATCCTCCAGAAGAACGAGAAAAAATCCAAAGATTTTTAGATAGAGCAAACGATGCACTAAATAATCCCGAAAAATATAGAAACCCCAATAATGGGAAAACAGCAAAAGATGGTAGCCAATGGGATATGTGGTGTCTAGGATTTGTTAATAATATGGCTGAATACAAAGATAGTGCTTTAAGAGCTCCAAGTGCTAAAGAATCATTACAAATAATAAAAGAACAAGGAAGATTAAGAACAGACTGGGATAATATGCCACCTGGATCTTATTTATACTGGGGTAACGGCCAATACGGACACATTGCAATATACACAGGTGAAAGAAACGAAAAAGGAGAACCAATGATAATAACAACAGGTTGGAACGGATTTAATGGATTACATAAAGTACCGCTAAGTGAATTACAAACAAAACTAGGAAACCCCGAAGGATTTGCAACTCCTAAGTTATCTTAATAATAAACTTAAAAGTCAGTAAGAGTAATAGAAATTAAATAAAATGTATTAGTAATGAAATAAGGAATAAATCCTAAAATTATCAATAAAATAGATACACTAAAAAGCGAAGCATAATATAAAAAAGAACTACCTAAAGAAAAATCTAAAGAAGATAAATCATTATTAAAGTTAAAAGATTTTTCAACATATAATTCCTTTGCTATTCTATAATAATAATATAGTGAAGCAACAGAAAATATAATAGCAATTAAAACTAAAATAGGATTAAATTTATAAGAAAAAGCTAAAACTAAAAATTTAGCAATAAATCCTATAGTAGGAGGCAAGCCTGCAGTGGAAAGCAGTCCTAAAACCAACAAAAATGCTAAAACTTTATTATTATTTAAAGCCCCCCTTAATTTTATAATATCAGTAGTATCATATTTCTCTTCTAAATATAATAAAACTCCCAAGATCAAAATAGCTGATAAAACATACTGAAAAACATAAAAATTAACTAAAGATAAAATATAAATTTTATCTTGGATATTAAAAGAAAATCCAGTAAATGGAATCAAAACAAACCCCATATTAAATATGGTAGAATAAGCAATAATTTTTTTAATATCGTTTTCATTTAAAGCCCAAAATACAGAGATTACCATAGATAAAACCGCTAAAACACTTATTAAAACTTTAAAATACCCATCCTGTATATAAGATAAAATCTTAACTAAAGCTAAAGTAACAGAATACTTAGGTAAAGTAGAAATAAGAAGCAAATATGGAGTTCTTGAAGCATAATAAGCATCCTGAATCCAAAAAGAAAATGGAAATACCCCCAATTTCAATATAATTCCGATAAAAATAAACAAAAACGCTAACTTTAATGAAACTAAATTTAAATTAGAAAAATTAACATGATATAAAAAACCTTCATTAAAAATATAAAATATTAAAATTCCAAAAATGATACTAATAGTAGAAATAGAACCAATTAAAAAATATTTAATACTACCTTCCAAAGCGATTTTATTTTTATTATCTAATGCTATAACAAAATAAGAAGGAACAGCAACTAACTCAAAGCCAATTAAAAAAGTTAGCAAATCACAAGCACTAACCAAAACAAAGGATCCCAATAACACAGTTAAAAACAACGGCAAATATTCTAACTTAAAATACCTATGCTCATATTCTTCTTTATTTAAATTGAAATAAATAGAACTAATAGAAGTCAAAATAATAGCTATTATAGATAACATTATTTTACTAATTACTTCAAAACTCCCTATATCATAAATAACAATATTATTTATAATTAATGATAAACTACCAACATCCCCTTGATTAATAATAAAATATAATTGTAAAAATAAAGCTGCAATGGTAAATACTATAGAAAAAATAAAAACTAACAAAAAAGAATTTTTTAATTCCTTTGTCTTTTTAGAAATTGAAACTATTAAAATATTAAAAATAATTGATATAGTTAATATAATCTCAGGGAACAATTTAAATAATATTTCCATAATGAACAACCCCTTCTTATAATTTTATTCCTACAATTTTAGTTTCATAATCCTATTATTTCTTTTATTTTAGTTAAATTAGATAAATCAGTAATTAAGCGTGGATATACTCCTAAAATTAAAATAAATAAAGCTAAAATAGTTAGATGTAATTTTTCATCCCAATAAGCATCTTTTATTTCATAATAATTAGGATTTATTTTTCTATACAGAACCTTTTCAAGTAGATTAATAACATAAACAGTAGTAATAAAGATAGCAGCTAGAGCAAAAATAATAAAAACTAATTTTAAATTAAGAGAAGAGATAGATTTTAAAGAAGCAGAAATCCCAATTAGTTCAGCAACAAATCCACTTAATCCAGGTAATCCTAAATTAGCCATAGAAGCAAAAACTAAAATAGCTCCAATAAAAGGCATAACTCTTAAAAGCCCACCATAATTGTCTAATATCCTAGTATCAGTTCTATATTGAAATGAACCAGCAATAGAAAACATAGTTGCAGATATTAATCCGTGAGAAACCATCTGAAATATAGCTGCACTAATACCTAAATCATTATTAGCACCAATCCCCATAAAAATTACTCCCATATGACTTATACTAGAATACGCTATTAAATATTTAAAATCTATCTGTCTATATGCATTAAAAGCTCCCCAAAACATATTAACCAATCCCCAAAATATAAAAACTATCCCTAAAGTATTCAAAGCTTCATTAAAAAACACAAAAGGAATTCTAACGATCCCATAAGTCCCCATTTTTAACAATATTCCAGCTAAAATCATACTTATAGAACTGGGAGCAGCAGAGTGCCCATCAGGTAACCAAGTATGAAACGGTACTAAAGCAGCCTCTATCCCAAAAGCTATAAAAAATAAAATAAATAAAATTTTTGATAAATTACTATCTACCAAATATCCCTTTGATTTTAATATCCCTTCATAATCACTAAAATTCCAACCTGTAAAAATATCTGTAGGAAATAGCATAGAATGTAATATAAAGAAACCAAGCATTATTAATACTCCCCCTAATTGAAGGTATAAAAATAACTTCATAGCAGCATATTTAGGTTCAACTTTCCTAAAAGGAGTAACTCCTAAACTCCCCCAATTAGCTATTAAAAAATACATTGGAACACTAGCTAATTCATAAAATAATATAAATAATATCATATTTTGAGTTAAAAATAATCCAGTAGTACCTAAAAGTACTAAAAATGTTAAAACATAAAAATCTTTTTGTTTTTCTTTAATATGAGTAGCTAAAGGTACAGCAAAAGTTATTAACCCATTTAAAAATATCAAAGAATAATTAAAATTATCTATCCTAAACTTATAATCTAAACCAAATAAATTTAAATTAAATGTAAATAAATTTATATCAGGATTATAATAAAAAGAAAAAGCTAAAAACATAGAAAAGGCCCCAAGCAAAGAACCTATTATTATTGAATAACATCTAACATACTTTTCTTTTAAAAAATATAAAACTAATGGTAAAATTAAATAAAGTAAAACTAATAATATTATAGCATTAGAATAAAAATTTTGAGTCATAATTTAACACTCCATTAATTATAATTTTTAAACATGTTTTTTTTTTAAAAATATTCTTCTTATTCTTAAACAGTCCTTTCTAAAAATGAATACAAAAAAAATCAATTAAAAATTAACAAAATTTTAAATAAAAATTAACATTTTATTAGGAATTTAATATAAAAAATATAATAATATATAGGGGTGAATTTAATTTATGGATAGTACAAATATAAATAGAATAAAAACAACCCAAGCTTCATTTACAGGAAAAACTCAAGATATTGCTAAAAAAAGCGAAAACCAAAATACAATTAAAGATACAATTTCTCAGCAAGCAGAAAAAAAAGAGCAATTAGAAAAAGAAAACCTTAAAGCCCAACAACAAGAGCAACAACTAAAACAAGATCAAATAAGAAAATCTCAACTATCAAACCTTAATTTATTAAGAAATAAAGCTCAAACTCAGCAAAAAGAAAATGTTCCCCTTTATAAGCAAGAATTACAATCATTAAAAGGAGTTTTAAAAGATTGGCTCTCTTCAATGTTAAATCCTAACTCTAATTTCGGATTAATGAATAAATTAAAAGCTGATGAGAATACTACCCAACGGTTTGTGATGACATGGCTAAATGCGGATAATAAAGCCATAGAAAACTTAGAAAAAATATTAAATACTCAATTAATAATGAATCCCCAAAACGCAGAAATTTTCGTTAAATTACAATTGGTAAAATTAGTAAAAGATGCCAAAAAAATGGTGGAAGATTTTAATGATAATAGATTAAAAGATGTTCCTAAGGGAGAAGCGGAAGAAAACCAATTTTCTTCAATAGCAGCAGGGATGATGGCAACAGCTATGAATAAATTAAAGAAAAAAAAGAAAAAAGATTATACCGATATAAGAGAAGAACTAAAAAATGAATTAAAATCAAGAGGGATATCAGATATAAATGAAAAACCATATTATGAAAACATCAGTAGAGCTAGGAAATTGTTAAAAGAAGCAGAAAAAGAATTATATGATGCAATAAAAAACGGAGCAGACCAAGAAACTATTAATAAAATCATAGAAAAAATAGCTGACTTATTTTCTCTATTAGCTGAACTATACACTTCTAAATAAAATATAAAACAATCAAAAAGGAGGAAAAATGAAAAACTTTATTATCAAAAATAAAAAAAAATATATAATAATTTATATTTTCATAATAATTTTATTATCATTTATCTTAAATATATCATTTCTAAAAGCTACAACTTACTCAGCTTCAATAACCTATATTCCTGAAGAATATCAATTAAACAATGATAATTTAAAAGAAACAAATAATGTAAATAACAATAAAAAGAATATAAAACAAAGAATAAAACAAAAAATAAAAAAATATGTAGAAAATCAATTAAAAAATGAAGAAAATATTACAAACAATAATCAAGAACAGATAGATAGCATCAAAGAAACAAATCCCCAACAATCAAATCAAAATGATCTAAATCAACAAAAAACATTTTATTTAAATCAACAATATACTCAACCTACAATAATTACTAATAAAGAATATTATAATCTTACTTTAGATATCTTTGATATAAATAAAAATCCAATATACTCCACAATAGAAATAAAAGGCCAAAAAGAAAATAATAATAAAACAATTAACACCTCAAATATAAAACTAAAATTAGAAAAGGATGCTCTAAAAATAACAATAACACCTCTTAATAAAAATTACCAAACATTAATAATAGAAGGAAATTTAAATAAAGATACTGAATTAAAATTAGCTTTAGTTCCTAAAGAATTTAATATAATCTTTAATATAAGTGATCTGAATTCAAATAAAATAAACGATATAAACTATAACTTTATAGTAAATTCAATAGACTTAACAAAATTAATAAAAAAAGAAAATAATAAGTTATTTTATAATTTAATAAAAAATCCCCCAATAAAAACTATAAAATTAGATGACTTATCAGAATATAATGGAAATAATAATGATACTTTAATTCCAAATAATTTCCAATTATCTATATTATCAAAAGGTTACAAAAATGAAAAAGTAAATTTTAAAATAAATCCAAATGCTTTAAAATTTAATAATTTAACAAAAAGTATTATCCTAGAAAAAAACTTTTATATAGAACATATATTACCATTTATATATTTAAGCTTACTAGTATTTTTAAGTTTAATATCATTAGCTACATTATACTATAAAGATAAAATCAAAGAATTATTAAATAAATTACAACCTAATATAACCCAGCATAATAAAGTAATAAAAACACAAACTCCTAGAAATCTAAAAGACACTATATTAAAAACAGAACAATTAAACACTGTTTCTCAAATAAAAATTAACAGTGAAATAACAGAAGATAATCCAAAAGTTTCAGACTATGTTTTACTAGAAAAATTAGGGACAGGAGCAACAGCAGTAGTATATAAAGCAATAAATATAAAAACTAAAAATTTAGTAGCATTAAAAATGATACATAAACACTTACTAAGTGAAGATATAGTAAAAGAAAGAATAGAAAATGAAATAGAAATAAATAAATTGCTTTCTCATCCAAATATAGTTAAATTAGTAGATTATAATTTAGATGATAATCCACCATATATTGCTTTTGAGTATATAGATGGTAAAAGTTTAGATAAAATCTTAAAAGAAAAAAAGAAATTAAACATATATGAAACAATAAACATCTGGATGCAAATTTTGGAAGCTTTAGATTATGCCCATCAAAAAGGGATAGTACATAGAGATCTAAAACCAGAAAATATACTTATAAAATACAATAATAATAGTAATGATTTATCAGAGTCAGTAGCAAAAATAACAGATTTCGGGATATCCAAAATAATTAACAAAACTTTAAATATAACTCAAGATTTCGTAGGAACCCCCTGGTATATGTCCCCTGAACAAATCAAAGGACAAAAAGTAGATCAAAGAAGCGATATATACTCCTTAGGAATAATAATATTTCAATTATTAACAGGGAAACTCCCTTTTGGGGAAAGCGATAATATATATGCAGTATTTAAAGCTCATATGTTAGATAATCCCATAGATAGCCATATACTTGAAGGAAATACTGCATATATACCTCCAGATATAGAAAAAATAATAAGAAAAATGTTAGAAAAAAACCCCAAAAAACGATACCAAATGGTAAATGAAATTATAAATGACTTAAAACCACACTTTATTAAATACTCAACTTCAAAAGCAAACCTGTAATTTTAAACTAAAAATAGTACTTATAAGAAAATAGATAAAAATTAATTAAACTAAGATAATCTTTTAATTCTGTTACTTCAAAGAAATTACTTACTTTTATAGAATATAAATTAACCTTTTTAAAAAAATCAATAAAATTCAATTCTTTAAAACCAGGAGATAATAATATATTATTAAAATTTCTTGTAATTTTAAATAATGAATAGCCTATATATAAATTAAGATAATTATTTACTTCTATTTCATTTTTATATATGTCTTTTACTTTATAAACTTTTATAGATATATTTTTAAACTTAACACTAAAAGAATCTTGAAATTCAAAATGAGTATAAGTTTTCTTATCTTGTTCTACTTTTTTATTAGAAACTAAGATAATATTATCCACTTGATAATTCAATAAAACATCCAACATAATATTAAAATAATTTTTAAAATCAAAAATTAAGGAATCACAATTTATCATTAAAAATAAATCACTATGGAGAATATAAGATTTCAATTTATTAATAGTTTTTATATGACCTAATAAATTAGGTTCAAATAAAAAATTAATTACTCCATTTTCTGTATACTCAGAATAATTTTCATTAACATATTTAAATATTTCAAATGCTTTATAATGTAAATTAATATAAACTTTAACTGATTTTATATTAAAACTCTTTAGATTTAGTAAATTAAACAAATGAATATCTATTAATTTTTTATAAAAAAAAGGAATTAAAGGTTTAGGAATATCTTTTTTATAGGAATTTCTAAATCTAGAAGAATATCCTGCACTAAATAAAATCACAAATAATCTCATAAACTATCTTGCTAATTTAATTATCCTTATCATTAAGATTTCACTTTGAACTACAAATACCTTTTTTATTTCTATTATTTGATAATTATTACCAATAGCTTTTTCAAAATCCCTTAAGTATTTTCCTTTTAAAAAAACAATATATTGATTTTTATTAAAATTATCCAAAATTTTATCATAATCTTGATAATTATAAATATCCAAAGAAATAGTTTTTTCAGATTTATTTAAATAAAGGTTATAAAAGCTAACAGCAGCAATATCCCCTATAGTAACTATTTCAGCTTCATCTTTCTTACTAACATAAACTATCTCCATAAACTCTTTACTTAATTCTTTTAAATTTATACCATTTAAAAGATAATAATAAAACAAAATAACTTTAATAAAAGTAAAAGCAAATAATATAAAAACCCTATAAGCTTTTAAAAAATAAAAACTTAAAATAAAAATAATAAAAAAACTAAAGAATAAATTAAGAGAAATTAAATTGAAAATAACTTTGTCCTTATTAAGGAAATTAATATTATTTAAACTAAAATCCAAAATAAAAAAAATAATAGAAAATGAAACAGAAAAAACAAAAAAGATACCTAAATTTAGTTTAAAATCATTTTGTAATAATTCTTTAATAAAAGAAGTAAAAAACAAAGCAAGTGGTAAAAACACAGGCATAATATAATGATGTACCTTCCCTTTAGACAAACTATAAAATAACAAAACAAAAATAAAAATAAAAAACAAATAAACATATAAAAAGTTTTGGAAATAATTTTTAAATTTTATTTTATTTAAATTAGCAGAAATCAAAGAAACCAACTCCCAAATGGGAATAATATTTAGAAAAATGACAATAATATAAAAATAAAAAGGGTTTAAATGCATTTTGGAAGTTCCAGTAAATCTACCAAAGTTATGAACAAAAAAGAAATTCTTAATAAATTCTCCGTTAGTAAATAGATAAACTAAAATAAACCAAGTATATCCCAAAATAAAATGAAAAATCCAACCTAAAATAACATTCCTATTAAAAAAAATGTAAAATATTTTTTTTAGACTATATTTATTGTAAAGTAAAAAAATTAAAATAGGGCTTAAAATTATAATATAAGAAACAACCCCTTTAGTAAAATTAGCTAACCCTAAAAAAATTAAAAACCAATTTAAATAAAAATAATTTTGAGTACTATAAAACCTAAAAAAAGAATAAAAGGAAGCTAAAATAAAGAAAGTGAATAAAGGTTCAGGTACAAACGCCTTAGATTCAATAAAAATATTAACAAACGATATAAATATAACCACACTTAAATACCTATAATAAATATTTTCAAATAAGATTTTAGCAAACTTAAAAACAATAACAGCAGAAAAAAACATAGAAAAAACAGAAATCAATCTATAACAAACCTCAATACTAACATTAAAATTACTTAAAAACAAATAAAATATATTAGCTAAATAATAAATTAAAGCAGGTTTATCATACCTTATACTTCCATTATAATATGGTACAACCCAATTATATAAATTATTTTTTAGAATCATATAATAAGAAGCAAAGGCATTCCTACTTTCGTCAGGATAAGTAAAATAAATTAAGTTAATCCCTTTTATTAAAAATAAAAAAACTATACCCCAAAAAATTAAATTAAATAAAAGATAACTATTTAAATATTTAGAGTATCTAGAGAATAAAATTATTAATTCACTCCTTTCCCAAATAGCAGGTAAATAAACAAAAAAGCAAAAGAACTACCGATTAAAATCAATAGCCAAATATTAGTTTTTATACAACTTTATCTTACATATATTTTCGCTACTCTTTACTATCACTAATTGGAATTCTCAATTGATTTATTTTAATTATATTAAATGATTTTTAGCAAAATCTATAATTTTATTAGCAATAATTTTAGCGTTTTGGGCCATTTCTTTTTTATATACTTTAAACGGAGGTTGTAGCATATTAGCTCCCGGATATCTTGACATAATATAATGCTTATCTAATTCTATACTTAAATTAAATAATTCTTTATCAATAGGTAATTTTTTAGATAATTCTTCAAGTAAGCTAAAAGCAGAATGCCTAAAGGATTCCAAATTATTTTTTTTTAATAAGGCTTTAAGGATTTTAACAGTAGCTTCTTGATAACAAAAGCATGCCCACTCATAATACTCATTATTATAACAAAAATCAGCCACTTCCAAATCCCTTAATCCTTGTTCATACCATGCAAAATAAGCTTCTTTAGATTTACTTTTAAATTTTTTATCTTTCACCGAAATCACCTATCCCTGAATTATTTTTATATAAATTTTTCTAGTTCTAGGCCCATCAAACTCGCAAAAAAATATCCCCTGCCATGAACCTAATAATACCCTGGAATTTTCAATAATAAGAGTTAAACTATTCCCAATCAAAGTCGATTTTATATGAGCATCAGAGTTCCCCTCTAAATGATGATAACTATAATCTAAAGGGACATTCCTTTTATAATATTCCAAGATATCCTTTTTTACCATAGGATCTGCATTCTCATTTATAAGAATAGCAGCAGTGGTATGAGGAACAAAAATAATAGCTAATCCACTCTTAATACCAGTTCCCTCTATTTTTTCTAATACTAAATTAGTTATATCTAATAAATCTTCTCTTAATTTCGTATTAATTTTTATCTCTATTAACATATCTATTTAATTCTAATTTAAATATTCATTAATAAAAGAAATAATCCTTTCTAAAATTAATTAACTAAAAAACAGTTTATAAATTGAATTAAGGTTCCTATGTTTTTCATTATATCCTAATCCATAACCTACTAAAAAGTCACTACCTTCAATATCAAAATAATAAAAATCAGGCTTAATTATAGTATTAGATGATTTTTTTAGTATCAAACTAACAATAAAAATAGATTTAGCACCTCTAATTTTAAGTGCTTCTTTTATAAAATTAACTTCATAACCCGTATAAATAACAGTAGCACAAACTATAACATTTTTATTATTAACAGGTAAAAAAACATCCTTTTTTATAGCTAATTCCTTAACAGTATTATACTCAAAAACCTTTTCTAAAAATATATAATCAAATACTAAATTATGTTTAATTTTTTTAGCTAAATCAACACTAAAAGGGATCCCTTCCTTCATTATCGTTATAAAATACCAATTATCTTTAGAATTGGAATAATTTTCATCTAAGAAATTATTTAAATTATTAGCAATATAATCCACTCCTTTTTCTATTTCTTCCTTAGAAATTATTTCTTCGAATTTATACTTCATAACCTATTAAATATTATATTTCTTATCTTTTTAAAAGTTTAGAAAAATAATCAGAAATAGAAATTATTTCAGTATTAGGATAATAATGAGATAATATTTGAACATAGGTATATCCATTTTTAGCCATATAATTTGCACCATATTGACATAATCCAACCCCATGCCCACTACCTCTACCTTCAAAAACAATCCAATCTCCTTCCATTTTAACTTTATCTATAAAAGGACTTTTTATTTTATAATTTAAAGCTTTCCTTAAATCCCAATTATATATACTATAATTACAAAAAGTATTATTAACTGTTTGATAAATAAATGTAGTCTTAAAAGAATTAACTGAAATAGAATTAATTGAATAAACTTCATTTTTAGTATATCTTTTTAATATATTTTTAATTTCATATAAACTAATCTTAGAAACCCAGTTATTTCCTTGATAAATACATTTAACAGAAGATAAATAATAATCATCCTTAGAAACCCTCTTATTAAAAGGTAAATATCCACTAATAGTATACCCCCCACAATTAGAATGATATAAAGCCCAAATAAGGTCGTTATTAAAAACTAAAACCATACCCTTGGTAGAATCAACTGCTAAATTAGTAGTACTCTTTTCATAATCAATTCCATAATATGCTTGATCTAATACAGTAGAATATACATCAAAAAATTCCCCCTTAGTTCTTCTATTAATCATCATTTTAATAGCATAAGTTCTAGCAGCAATAGCTTGCGCTTTTAAGGCTTCTATATTCCAAGTATATGGCATCTCACTCGGTACTACACTCTTTAAATAATCTTCCAATTCTACATAATTAATAACATAATACTTTTCATATTTAAATATTACTCTCATAATCCCTTTATATTTCCTATTTTTATACTCAACAAAATCATCCGATAAAATTAAAATATCATTTAAATCATTTAAATTAATAGAATACTTATTTTGAGCATAATAGTAATCCAAAAAGGGAGGATTATAAATTATTGACAAAAAATTGAATAAACTATTAGCTCCTTGATAAATAGAAGGATAATTCTTTAAAGTATATCTTAAACTTATATTATTACCTCTAAAATCTAATTTACTTTGAATATATCCACTGTCTATTAAAACTCTAATAACTTCATAATTTTCTTTATTAAGTAATGAAGCAAAATTATTTCTATAAAAATTATAAGAATAAGAAAAATTTATATAAAAAATAAGAAAACCTAAGATAAGAAAAATATATCTAAAAAATACTCTGTACATAAATACTTTAATACTTTAATACTTTAATCTTGTAATATCATTTTAACTTTCTTTTTAATACGCTGTAGTGCATTATCAACTGATTTAATACTTTTCCCAATTTTAGAAGCAATTTCTTTATAAGAATAACCTAATGTCCTATACTTTAAAATTTCCTTCTCAATAGGAGATAATTTTTTAAATATCTTTTCTCGTTTATCTTTAAAATCTAAATTAATAGAAGCAATTTCATCAGAAGGTAAATAACTAATCATAGAAGGGATGTTAGAAGATATTTTAGAATGAGTTAAGTATTCCTCTAATTTTCTTTCAGCAGATTCCTGATCTTTTGTTAAAGTAGCTTCTAAAGATACCGCACCTTTTAAAATCCTATGTTTGTTTCTAGTTAATGATTTAATAAAAGTATAAATATGTCTTTGAATACAAACATTAGCAAAAGAATAAAAACTTCCTTTATCTTTATTAAAATCCCTTATAGCACTTAAAAAACCTAAATAAGCTTCCTGTAAAAGATCCTCTTTCTCTTCCCCATAAGGTATATAAAATAATAAAGTCTTAGATAATATTACATTCTTATATCTCTTAATTAAAATATCTAAAGCTTCCTTAATACCTTTTTTGTATAACTCTACTAATTCTTCATCTCTTAATTTTTCTAATTTCTTCTCTTCAAAAAAATCACTATTAACTTGAATTAATATATTTTCCTTTTCCTGATTATTATTAGCTATATTATTATTCTTTATTTTTTTTCTAGTCATATAAATTTTTATTTATAATTTCAAAATTTAATTTTAATTTATTTATTTTTATTAATAATTAATCTTTGGTCGAAAGCTTTTTTTTCATCATATTCAAAGAATTCATCCATCCTAACAACATCAACATTATTGTATAAAGCAAACTCATAAGTATTTTCCATTTCAATAACCTTAGTAGGACAAACTTGCTCACATAACCCACAAAATATACAAGCACTTACATTTATTTCAAATTTATTTACAATAGTTCTTCCCAATTCATCTTGTAAAACTTCCATTCTTATAGCTTTAACAGGGCAAATCATAGCACAATACCCACAAGCAATACAAACCCCACTTTCACAACTCAAGCATCTAATCCCATCTTCCAAAGCATAATCATCTAATATAACACTATTTTTAACATATTCTGGCAATTTAGCCATAATAATTCCCCCTTCTTATAAACTATAAAAAAATAAAAAAACTAACCAACTTTTAAAACCTCTGATTTTCTTAAAACTTTATGAACATTTAAAGGCCCTAATACCTTTTGGACTTCAAAATCTAAAACTGGAGGTAATTCATTAGTTAAATACATATGAATTCTCTCGGCAGTTCTATTTCCGCTAGCTAAAGCAACAATTGCAGGTTGTGGTCCATAACAAGCTTCACCTGCAGCAAACACCTTAGATCTTGAACTCTGTCCAAATTTATAAACAAAACCATAAGCAGTAACATCAAAACCATCAACAATTATTTCCCCTCTACTCCCAACAATATCTTTAGGAGCAAAGGGGATATAAATATCTCTTGATACAGCTAAAATAATAGTATCACATTCAATAACAAATTCTTCATTAGTTTTAATAAGCTTTTTTCTACCACTACTAGTTATGGGTCCCCATAAACACTTTGCAACCTTTAAACCCACTATTTTATTATTTTCATCAATAACAACTTCAGTAGGCATAACTGAACAAATAAACTTAATATTATCATCTTCCTCTGCTTCTACTTTTTCTTCTTCAGCTACAGGCAAATCTTCTCTAGGAAGTAAATCTACAATAATAACCTCATCAGAAAACACTTTTTTACATGTCCTAGCAGCATCAATCCCCGTCCCCCCACCACCAATAACTACTACTTTTTTCCCTATTTTATAACTCCTTATACCTAAATTCCAATCCTCTAGAAACCATTCAGCTTGAATTAATTCCACTTTATCTGAGTTTTTTAGATTAAGTTTTCTAGGTTTAGTAGCACCGGCTGCAATAACAACCGCATCATAATTCTCCTCTAATTCACTAAATAATATCCCACTATTTTTATCTAAATAATTTATAGAACCATTTAAATCTTTTATATCATTATAAGAAATTACTTTAAATTTATCTTTTTCTTCATCAGATATAATACAAGCATTATAAAAAATTCTACCATTTTTAGTGAAAGTAATTAAATTTTCGTATTCTTTATTCATAATATCTTTATCTAATCTAAAAAATGCCACGCCAGAATAAAGATACCCCCCACAAAAATCATATTTTTCAAATAAATCCACTTTATGCCCATATCGTAGTAATCTATGAGCACAAGCGATCCCTGCAGGCCCTGCACCAATAACAGCAATCCTCTTTCCACTTTCTTTACCAACTATAGTAAAACTATACCTTTCCTTATCTTCTAATTTAACTTTCAAATTATATTCACTAATAGCTTTTTTGATTAATCTAATAGCAATAGGTTTATGATCTTGAACACCTCTACTACAAGTAGTTTCACATGGGGCAGTACATAAATTTCCAAAGCACATAGCAGTAGGATTTTGAGCTCTTTCTATATTTAAAGCTTCAATAAATTTACCTTCCCCAGCAAGTACAACATATCCCCTAGCATCAACATTAGCAGGACAACCACTTACACAAGGCGGTAAATTAAAAGATCTATACATATTCTCACTTCTATTATAAATAGTTTCTAAAGTATTAAAAGCTCTAACTCTAACCTTCCCTCTCCACCTTGAAAAAACCTCTTTTATCTTTATTGGATAATTATAAGTATAAATTGGTTCTTTTATAAAATATCTATAAGTAATTTTTAAGCCATCTATTAATCTTCTTAATGAATCCGCTAAATAATTTAAACTATCTAACATAAGAAATCACCTCAATCCCTTTTAAGTACTATATCTTTTATAAAAAACTGGAACATTTTTATATTTAGAAGATAAAGTAATCTTCTTAATAGCAGTTAAATATAAAATAACCAAAAAGAAAATCCAATTAAATACAGGTAATATAAAATTATCTCCAAATAAACTTAAAGATAAAATCAAATCAAAAGAAGAGAACATAATATTAATTAAAGTAATAGGGATAAAAGCTTTCCAAGCCAAATTCATTAAATGATCCATCCTTATTCTCGGATAAGTCCATCTAAATAACATTATTAAACTTAAAACTACAAAAGCTTTAAGAAATAACCATATAACATTAGTATTAGCAATTAAGAGTAATTCAAAAATTTCCTTAGGTAAATAATTAGAAAAAGTAGTTAATAAAGAAGCAGGTAATAAAGAATCTCCGCCTAAAAATAAAATAGATATTATAATACTATTAAAAAATAGATATCCATATTCAGCTAAATAAAATAGAGCAAAGGCCATAGAAGAATATTCAGTAACGAATCCAGCAACTAATTCGCTTTCAGCTTCAGGTAAATCAAAAGGAGCTCTATTATTTTCAGCTACCATAGACCATAAAAATATAATAAACATCAGAGGCTGATAGAATATTAGCCAACCAATTTTATCCTGTAATTCCATTACTTTAACAACTTCAAAACTACCAACAAAAATAATAACAGATAAGAAAGATAACAGCAATGGGATTTCATAACTAAGCATTTGAGCAACGGTTCTAAGCCCCCCTAATAAAGAGTACTTATTATTAGAAGCCCAAGAAGCTAGTACCAATGAAATCACCATATAGCTAGAAATAGCAAATATAAAAAGCAATCCAATATTTAAATCCTTAAGCATAATAAAATCCCTACTAAAAGGAACTACCCCAAAAACAATCATAACAGTAGAAAAAGCTAAAATAGGAGATAATAAAAATAAATGAGGATAAGAAGTTTCTGGAATCAAAATCTCTTTTTGAATTAATTTAATTACATCAGCAATAGGTTGAAGCAACCCACCAAGATATATATTTTTACTACCTATATCAAGTAAAAATGGTAAATTAACAACAGTGGGCCCCATTCTTCCTTGAATTTTAGCGGAGAATTTTCTTTCCCACCAAACCTGTATTATAACACTCCCCATTAAAATAGTTAATATAAATAAAATTCCAATTAAAGAATAAAGAACATAACTAAACCAATTGAAATTAGCAGGGATAATAAAATAATTTTTCAATAATGAAATAATCCCGATTTTATCTAAAATAAAAACACCACTAAAAGATACTCCTAATAAAACTAAAGACAAAATAAAATAAAAAATAATTAACATAATAGTAAATTTAAAAAAACTAAATATTTGATTAAACGGATTCATTATTACTCACCCCTATCTTTATAACATCTAAATCCACTTTTTCAAGGATTTTATTAAAAATTTCTTGTTCATTAATTCCATAAAAATCATATAATTCTTTAATAGCACCGTGTTCAACAAAATAATCCCCCCAACCTATCCTTAATAAATTCAGTTTTTTATTATAAAAATTATCATTAAAGTATTCTAAAACAGCACTTCCAAACCCCCCAGCTAATACATTATCCTCTAAAGTCAAAATTAAATCATAATCTACTAAATTACTTAAAACTTTATTATCTAAAGGCTTAATACTTATACAATTATACCATTTAGAATATATATTAGATTTTTCTAATAGAGAAATAACTTTAGGGATAAATCTATTTAATCTTCCTGTAGCTAAAATAGCAACTTTTTTATTGTAATTTGATAAAGAAGATTCATATTTCAAAATCCAACTATATAGATCAATAATAGAAAATTTAGAATCATTATTAAGTCCTTCAATATTATCTCTAGGGTATCTTATAGCAGTAGGTTTATCCAAATTTTGTAAAACAGTATAAAGAATATTTTTTAATTCTAATTCATTAGAAGGTACAAAGATCTGGAAATTAGGGATCATTCGTAAATAAGATAAATCAAATACGCCATGATGAGTAGGTCCATCTTCTCCAACTATTCCAGCTCTATCTAATACAAATAAAACCGGGATATTCTGTAAAGCTACATCATGAATCAACATATCAAAAGCTCTTTGTAAAAAAGTAGAATAAATACAAACTACAGGTTTTAAACCTTTTAAAGCTAAAGTAGTAGAGAATATAACAGCATGTTCTTCAGCAATCCCTACGTCAAAGAATCTATCGGGAAACAATTTAGAAAAATTAATTAAACCAGTACCCGAAGGCATAGCAGCAGTAATAGCTACTATTTTATCATCATTTTTTGCTAACTCTATAATAGTTTCTCCAAAAACTTCGGTATAAGTTTTTAACTTTTTATCTTCTTTTTTTTCTACTTTTAATCCTTCATCAGTAGAAAAATAAATAAAATTAGAGATTTTTAATTTACCTTTAGCTACTCCGTGTAATTTTTCTTGATGTTCTTGGGCTTCTTTTGATCCTTTCCCTTTTTCGGTTAAAACATGAATAATAACAGGTTTCTCTAATTTCTTCGCAAATAAGAGTACTTCATCTAATAATTTAATATTATGTCCATCAACTGGCCCAATATACTGTATCCCAAATTCCTCAAAAATAACTCCAACAATAGAAGGAGAAACTACTTTTGTAAATCCTTCTTCTATCCAGTTCTTAGTATCAATTATGAAATTCTTTATTAAACTATTAATAGGTAATAAATTTAGTACTTCATCAACTTTTTTTTCAACTTTAACTAAAAAAGGATTATTCCTAAGTTTTTTAAGATAAATAGAGAATGCCCCAACATTTGGAGAAATAGAGAATTCATTATCATTAAGAACTATTATTAATTTAGAAGGATATTGCCCTATGTTATTTATAGCTTCAAAAGTTACACCACAAGTTAAAGCAGCATCACCTATTACAGCTACTACATTATAATCTTGTTTCAAAATATCCCTAGCTTTAGCATATCCTAACGCAGCACTTAAACCTGTTCCTGCATGCCCTGCTCCATAATGATCTAATTTACTCTCTTTTATCTTAGAAAATCCAGAGATACCCTTAAAAGTTCTTAAAGTATGAAATTTCTCTTTTCTATCAGTTAATATTTTATAAATATAACTTTGATGAGAAGTATCAAAAACTATTTTATCTTGTTCAGGATCAAAATTTCTTAGTAAAGATATAGTTAATTCTACTACCCCTAAATTACTTCCATAGTGTCCACCATTATGATAAACTACTTCAGTAATAAAATCCCTTAATTCCTGAGCTAATATTTCTAATTGATTATAATTAAAATCCTTAATATTTTTATAATTTATGTATTTTAAATATTTAGTATTATCAAAATTAGTTGTATTCATATCGATTTTAGCTCCCTTAAATTATTTATTTTATTATTAATATCATCAATAATAGAAGATGGTACAAATTTCGATATATCCCCTTTAAAATAAGCTATCTCTTTTACTAAAGAAGAACTAAGATACATGTAATTATAATTAGTCATAAAAAATATAGTATCTATATTACTTTCAAAACTACTATTAACGATATATTGCTGAAACTCGTATTCAAAATCTGAGATAGCTCTTATCCCTTTTATTATATATTTTATGTTATTTTTTTTTAAATAATCTACTAATAATCCTTGATATACATCAACCTCACAATTAATAAAATTAAATTCCTTTAAAGCTTTTTCTATTAGATTTTTTCTTTCAAATATAGTAAATAATCCTTGTTTTTTAGGATTAATCATAACTAGAATTATTATTTTATCAAATAAATCAATTCCTCTTTTAATTATATCAATATGTCCTAAAGTTATAGGATCAAAACTCCCTGGATATACTGCTACTTTAATACTTATTAACCTCCATTTCCAATATTCATTTTAACTTTTTATATATTTATGAAAAATTTTAATATAAAATAATAAAATTAGCCAGAAATAAGGAATTCATCATCAGAAGAAATTCTTTTGGTTTCTTTTTTAGATTCATTAGTTGTTTGAGTTTGAGCAGGTTGAGCTTGCGAAGGAGTCCCTTGATTTTCTAATCTACTTTGTATCTCTTGTACCCTTCTTATCTCTTCAGTTGTTAATTGTCTAACAGTTAATGGATATTCCATAACTTTTTCATCATTAAGATAAACTTCTACTTTATAATCCCCAAATTCATCAAACATCATATCTCTAAATAAATTTACCATTAATTGTGGGATATTAGTACTTTTTAGTTCAAAATCTTGCTTACCTGTAGAAACTAAGACATTTCCTGAAGGCTTAACTAATTTAATTTCTTGAGTAAAACTACCTTCTCCATTAGACCAACCGTTAGCAATATAAAAAGAAACCGGAGCATTAGGGAATGGTAATTCATAGAATACATAAGAAAAAACAGGTGGCTTATCTTCTGTCTCTATTTCTAAACATGGAATAGAAAACTGTAATACTGGTTTTTTCATAATTTACCTCCTTTTATTAATATCATTAATATTATTCCAGATTACTTTTTAATTCGTTATTATTTGAGTTTTTAATAAAATCTAAAGTAAAAACTCCATCTTTAAGAGCTAATAATTTATTTAAACATTCATCCGTACTTTCCTTTAAAAATAAAGAATACTTATTAAAAAATACTTTATAATATTCCTCTTCCACATTAAATCCATTTTCTATTTCAGATAATTTTTCTAATAAAATTGATAAATAATATTTAGTTTCTTTTAATAAATCATTTCTTAAATTTTTTAATTGATTTATATCATTTTGTAGTTTTTCAAATATTTTTTTATATTCATTTTCAATAGTTAATTGATTTAATTGAGCTTTTTTGATTATATTTTCTGCTTCTAGTTTTGCAGATTGAATTATTTCATTTGAAATCTTTTTAGAAGTAACTAATGATTCTTGAATAGTATTTTCTAGTTTTTTATAATGTTCTAGTTCTTTAGTTAAATACTCTACTTTATTTTTTAGTTCTATATTTTCTTTCCATAATTTAGTATAATAAACATTAAGTTGTTCTAAAAATTCATCTACTTCTTCTTTATTATATCCTTTAAAAGAAGTATTAAATTTAATTCTAGAGATATCTGCAGGTGTTAAGATAGCAAAATCATTATTATAATCTTTCATTTTTTTCACCTCAAGATAATATAATTAAAGAGCTAACCTCCATCTACCTTTTTGAATTCTTCTTTTGATTATTTTTTTTCCACTTTTAGTAGATATTCTTGCTAAAAATCCATGTTTTTTCTTCATTTTTCGATTATTAGGTTGATATGTTCTTTTTGGCATATTTTATCCCTCCTAGCTATTAATATTATTTCATAAATATCAATTAGATAATAATTCTATAGCTTTATTTAACTGAGCATCTTTATCACTAGCAAAATCAAGGGGATTAGAATCATTAAAATCTACTTTATAATCCAAACTTACCTTGTCCTTAGAAATATCTCTATTAGATAAAGTATAATATTTAGCAATAGTTAATTTAAGAACTCCCCCATCCATAAGATTAAATAGAGTTTGAACACTATTTTTTCCATAAGAAGGTACTCCTACAATAATAGTATCTTTTTTAAGGTCTTTAAGAGACTGTGCTAAAATTTCCGCAGCACTTGCAGTATAATTATTAACCAAAATAACAACATCAGCATCAATTTTTTCATTAGAATAAGTATAATAATCCCTTTCAATTCCATTCTTAGATTTAAGATAGACAGCTAATCTTTTATTTTCCACAAAATAAGAAGTTATTTTAACAGCTTGATCTAATAATCCTCCTCCATTGTTTCTTAAGTCTATTATAATTTTTTTAGGCTTATTAAGTTTATTGTAAGATTCTAAAAATTCCTTAGCAGTATCTTTATTAAAACTAGTTATTCTTATATAACCTATTTCAATTCCATTTTTATTAATTAGTTTTTCTTTTGTACTTTTTATATGAATAATATCTCTAATGATTTTAAATTCAATTAATTCTTTTTCTCTTCTAATAGTTAAAACAACAGGAGTACCTTTAGGTCCTCTTATCATAGATTGAACAGTATCAACAGAATAATCTTTAACATCTTTTCCATCTACCTTAACTATTTTATCTCCCGGTTTTATTCCAACTTTATAAGCAGGAGTATCTTCAAATACATCGATAATAATAATTTCTCCGTCTTTATCTTTAACAGAAGACATAGCTACTCCAATTCCACTAAAATTCCCACCACTAATCCCTTCATTAAATACTTTATACTCTTTAGGCCCCATATAATTTGTATAAGGATCTAAAGTAGAACAATAACTATTTAAAACAAACTTAAAATATGCAGGATAACTTTTTAAATATTTATTTAAATTATTATAAACTTCAATTTGATTTTGAGTTAAATTTTTCTTAGCTAAATTCTTAGAAACATCTATATTTTGATTTTTAATTTGATTATAAATTTCATTAACTTTCGTTTCAAATTCAGTAAGATAATCTTTTAAATTATTAGAATTTATAGAAGATATGTTAATATCATACCCTAAATAATTTAAAGTATTTTCAACTTTATCCAAAGTTTTATTTAATTTATCTTTAATACTAAAATCTTCAGGGAAATATTTATAAGAGTAAGCAATAACTTGTCTAAATAATTCAAAATCAGGCCTACCTATATCTACTTCTAAATTCTCCTTACTTTTTGTATCACTATTATTTTCACTTTTTACTGACATTAAATTAATTATATAAAAAATCCAAAAAATAAGAAATAGAATTACGCTATAAAATAAAATACTTTTTATCTGCCTTCTCATAAAATTTCCCTTTCCCTTTTTAGCAATATCTAAAATATTTCCTAATTCCTTTACTATAATATTTTATACCTAAATTAGAATTCCTATAGAAAAAATAAAACTACATTTCAATTATACTATGTTTTAATTATACTATTTTGGAGTATATTAGAAAATTCTTTAATTTTATTAATAACATTGGAGATAACCCAATCTGGAGTGGAAGCTCCAGCACTTATCCCAACCTTATCGTTATAATTAAACCAGTTTATATCTAATTCTTTTTCATTTTCTATATGATAGCTTCTTTGACAATATTTTTTAGCTATTTCAAATAATTTTTTGGTATTAGAACTATTTTTACCACCTATAACTATCATAACATCTACTTCCGGTGCTAATTTATGAACTGCTTCCTGATTTTCGTCAGTAGCATAACATATAGTTTTAAAATATCTAACTTCAGGAATAAAACTAATAAGCTTTGAAACAATTTTTTGAACCTTTTCTATTTTTTCAGTAGTTTGGGATACAACAACTATTTTTTTAATCTTAGAAAAATCAATTTGATTTAAATCTTCTTCATCTTTTACAATAAAATATGGAACATTATTTTCAATATATCCAGTAACTCCAATTATTTCGGGATGATCAGCCTTACCTATAATCAGAATAGGATACCCTTCTTTTGACATTTTCTCTACTATCTTATGAACCTTAGTAACATAAGGACAAGTACCATTTATTACTTTTAGATTTAGTTTTTTTATTTCTTCCAATGTGTCTTTTCTTATACCATGAGTTCTTACAACAACAGTATCTATTTTCTTCTCAATTAATTTTTGTTTTAATTCTTCTAAGTTATTAACATAAGTTATACCTTTTTGATTGAAATAAGAGATAACATCGTTATTATGAATAATAGGCCCAAAAGTAATAGCATTAGTTAAATTTTGATCAACTAATTTTTGAGTTTCATTAACTGTTCTTTTGACTCCAAAACAGAAGCCCATTTTCTCAGCTAAAATAATTTCCATCTTATAAAACCCCTCTTTTAATATTTATAGATTATATATCCTATTACAATCCTCTTTTATATAAGAAGGAGTAAATAGCTTGTAATACTTCACCTAACCCTTTGGTAATAGGATTTCTTGCTTTATCATCCATCTTAACCAAACTATCAACAAATTCTTTTTCTTTTAATTCGTATTCTTTTTTTATTTGCTGGATTTTAGCTAATACTTCAGCTTCTTTTTCAGGATCTATTTTACTTGCTTCTTCTAAATAATTAACTATATTTAATAATTCTCCTCTATCAATCCAGATACCCTCACATTTATCACAAGAATCTATATAAATATTTGAAGTATACATATACTTATATTTATTCATAACTGAATTACATTTAGGGCAATTTAAAGAATAATCTTTAGATTCTACATTCTCAGTATTTTTAACATCACTAGTTTTTAAGTTAGCTAACTTATCCTGGAAGTTGATTATAGCTTGTTTATCTAAGGATATAGCTGAAGCTAATTCTTGTTTATCAAACCAGATTCCCCCACATTCAGAGCATAAATCTAATTCTATCCCTTCTAAAACAGTACTCTCAAGATTAATTTCCTTAGAATTAACTAAACACCTTGGACATAACATTATAAACACACCTCCTAATTAAATGAGAGCGATATACCTTAATAATACTCCTTACATAACAATTATCATTAGTTATTACATTTTTATCTTCACTTATATAAGTATTATTAACCTGAATAAAAGTAATTTTAGAAAATTGAGTTTCAAATTACTAAATATCTCCTACTTAAACAGATACTATTATACAAATACTATGTGCCAAAACAGTATTCCGTAAAATTCACTTACTTATTAAAAAATATACATCCTTCTAAGTTTTATTAAAAAGTCTTAGTAAAAAAATTAATTGAGATTATTTATTAGTTTGTTAAATAAATTATTAGGTATTTTTTAATAAAAAATTTATTTTTAAAGTATTATTTTTTAGTTTTAGGTATATTTTAGAAAGTATCGGGATAAGATAATCCTACTAATATAATAGCTAACAACACTAACCACCACCAACCCATAATTTCACCTCCTAATTATTTTTTATCCAAAAATAAAAGCTTACATTTTTGATATTCTTTTTACATAATAAAAATCCTTTTTAAATTATATAAAAAAATACAATAATAAAATTTTTTTATAAATTCCTTTAATATAAATTTAATTTTTTAGTAGTTTAATTTTGTAGTAATAAAATTAATAATATCAGCAGCTAAGTTAGCTGCATACTCTCCACCATAACCTCCACTACCCTCTAAAGAAACAACTAAAACATACTCAGGCTTATAAAAATCAAAAAAACAAACAAACCAAGTATTATTTAATCCTTTAGGGTTATTAGAATTAGCCCGTACTTCAGCAGTACCTGTTTTACCAGCTACAACATATTTCTTTACTTTATATTTAACAACCGAAGCAGTTCCAAAATCAACAGCATTCCTCATAGATTCTCTTATTATTCTTAATTTTTTTTGATTAATATTTAATTTTATTTTTTTTGAGATATTTTGATAATTAATAAAAGGGGTAATTTTATAACCAGTTGCAATAGAATTAACAGCAACAGCCATCTGTATAGGAGTAACTAAAACCATCCCTTGCCCAATAGCAGAATTAACATCATCCCCCTTAGTCCATTCTTCATTAAAATATTTCATTTTATATGATTTATCTGGAATAAGTCCATTAGCTTCATAAGGTAAATCAATACCAGTAGGTTTAGATAGTCCCAAGATCTCACAATATTTCTTAATTTTATCAATCCCTAACTTATATCCCAATTGGTAATAAAATACATCACAAGAATAAGCCAAAGCAGAATAGATATCTAGATATCCATGTCCAAAAGTATTAAAACAATAAAATGGATGATTTCCTACAAAAAAATATCCCGGGCAATATATTTTAGTTTTATCATCTATAATATTTTCATTTAAAGCAGCTAAAGAGGTAATAATTTTGAAAGTAGAAGCTGGAGGATATTCCCCTGAAATTGCTCTATTTAAATAAAAAGAAAAACTAGGATACTTTTTTATAATATTATTATAATCAGGTTCTAATGTATTAGGATCATAAGAAGGATAACTAACTAAAGCTAAAACTTCTCCATTAGTCTTTATTAAAACTACACTACCCCCAACTGGCTGGTTATTCTTAATACTTAAATTATCACACAATTTTTTTAATTCATTATAAATAAATAATTGAATATTAACATCAATAGTAGTTTTAAGAGTATAGTTATTAATTGGTTCTATCTTATCTAGGATTTTAAATGGAGTTCCATCGGGCTCTATTTGATACTTTATATATCCTAATTTTCCTCTTAAAAAATCATCATATTCTTTTTCTAAACCATCTTTACCTACGTAATCATAGTAAAATAATTCAGAATTATTTTTAATTTCTTCAGAAGAAGGCATATTAACAAAACCTGTTATAAAAGACAATGCAGATTTATAAGGATAATATCTTTTAAAAAATATATCAACATTAACTCCATATAAATAATATAAATTTTCAGTTATAAATGAAATATCATTTATATCAGGTTTTTTCTTTATTATAACTTTATCTACATATGATTCAGAAATTAACTTTTGGATATCATTGTTAAAATATTTATTTAAAGAATTTATAATTTTTTGTTTAGTAGTTTTATCAAGTAATTGGAGCTTTGTTTTTTGAATAGTTATAGCTAATTCGGATTTATTTTGAGCTATCTCTTTTAAATTTCTGTCTAAAATTAAGGCCCTATTAGGTGGAGTATAAATAGTTATAGTAGTAAATTGATATAATTTTTGTTTAAATATATTATGCTTAAGAAAATGGATCTTAAGTAAATTAAAAAATACCCAACTATAACCTAAAATAAATATTATAAAAATATATCTCATTTATTATTTTAATTTTGATTTAATATATCTTGTTTATATTTTTTTATTTTAAATTAGAAATGGATTTATTAAAACTAAGTTTAATATTATTAGCAAAGGAATTAGCGAAATTAGTGATACTACCAGCCCCCACAAATACAATTACTTTATCTTTTAAAACCCTTAACTTAGATAACAAAGTTTTTTCTAAAACTTCATAACTTTCAATATAAATAATTTCATCAATATTAAGGGATTCTTTATTTTTAAGAATTTCTTTAGTTAAATTTTCAGAAGAGATTCCAATAATAGGACTCTCATTTGCTGTATATATAGGTAAAATAACTAATAAATCTACATCTTTAAAAACATACTTTAAATCTTGCCAAAATATTAAAGTTCTAGTATATCTATGAGGTTGATAAATAACTACTTTATAATAATCTTTATAAAATAAAGCTAAATTAGAAACCAAAGAATAAATTTTCTTAGGATTATGAGCATAATCATCTACTACTACTAATCTTGATGAATTACCATCAATATCAATTAAATTATTATATAAAATTTCAAATCTTCTCTTAGGCCCTAAAAAATTATATAACCCATTAATAAATTTAATAACATTACTTTTTAATTTTTTAAAATCATTAAAATTATTAAACATCTGATTATAAATAATAAAAACCCAAACAGCAGCTAAAGAATTATATAAATTATACTTACCAATAGTAGCTAAACTCAATTTACCCAAAGAATCAATTGAAACCTGATTATCTTCATTATTAAGATAAAATAAATCAGAAGAAATATAAGGATTTCCGTTATTAACATAAAAATCAACATCCTGATAATACAAAAGTTTATAATTAAAGTCCTTTAAAAAATCTTTATTATTAATAAAATCTTCATAACTTCCATAAAAATAAAAATCCTTAATATAATCCCATAAATTAAAATACTTAATAAAATCTAATACACTGTTATCCAACGAAAAAATAACCTTACCATTATTAGAGACTATTTTTTTAACATAATTAAAAAAAATTTCATATAAAGCATACTTAAGGTTATCAATAGGAACATTTTTAAACTTAGGAGAGTTAATATTTAAATCAATAGATAAATCATTAATAACAGAAATAACAGGATTATAATTAATAAGGGATCCATCGGATTCATCAGCTTCTATAACAGTTATATCAGAATCGTTAAAATAAATTACATTAGAATCCCATTCTCTAACCCATCCTCCAATAATTCCATTAGTTTTTATCTCCATTTTATTAAATCCAAAAGAAGTTAAAGAAGAAGTAGTAGTTTTGCCAGAACTACCAGTTATAGCTATAACCTTATGATTTTTTATAATCTCCTGTAAATAATCAGACCTATGAATAATATTTATTCCTAATTCTTTAGCTTTTTTTATCTCAGGATTCTCTTCATCTATAGAAGAAGAATATACTAATAAATCAATAGAACTATCAATATTATTAGCACTTTGTTCATAAAATATCTTTATACCGAGTTTTTGTAGCTTATCAGTAATAAAAGTTTTCTTTATATCACTACCTAATACTGTAAATCCTTGATTTAGAGATATTTGAGCTAAAGCGCTCATACCTATGCCACCAATACCACTAAAATAAATCTTCATAAAAACACCCCCACTTAAAAATTTAATAAACTAAAAAAATAATAAAATTATGGAAAAATCCCCAATTGTTCATAAGTAATAGCGATTTTATTAATAGCGACAATAAAAGCAGCGGTCTTTAAATCAGTTTTATACTTATTAGAATATTCTAATATTTCTTCATAAGCAGAAACCATAGTATCATATAACCCAGATTTCACAACATCCTCTTCCTTAGGCCCTCTCTTTAAAATCTCTAAATCCCTTTCATTTACTTTTTTATTAGTTAATTCCTCTATTTGTTTTATTAATAATAAATTATTTTGTTCTCTTAGACGCTTATCTAATCTACCAAATCTAACATGAGACAGATTTTTAAGCCACTCAAAATAAGAAACAGTAACCCCACCAGCATTAAGATAAATATCAGGAATAACAATTTTACCTAGTTCAAGTAATTTAAAATGAGCATTAAAAGTAGTAGGTCCATTAGCTGCTTCTGCTACCACTTTAGCCTTTATCTTATTAACATTACTTTCATTTATAACATTCTCAATAGCAGCAGGCACTAAAATATCACAATCCACTTCTAAAACTTTATTAGAATCTTTATAAAAAATCCCATCATTAAACCCTTCAATGCTTCCATGTTCTTGTTGATATTCATAAAGCTTATTAACATTTATTCCATTTTGATTAAATAAAGTTCCCCTAACATCAGCAATAGCAACTATCTTAGCATTAAGTTCATTAAATAAATAATAAGCCAAATGATACCCAACATTCCCAAATCCTTGAATAGCAATAGTCTTTTTTTCTAGATCTTTGAATATATAACTTAAAGCATAAAAAACCCCAAGTCCAGTAGCTTGCTTTCTCCCTCTAATTCCTCCTTGATTAACCGGCTTACCAGTAACAGAAGCAAAATAATACATAGGATCATTAGAAATAGCCATATAAGTATCAGCAATCCAAGCCATATGCTGTTCATTAGTTCCCATATCAGGTCCAGGAACATCAACCCCAGGGCCTATAAAATTCTTCCTATAAAGCTCAAAAGTATACCTCCTTATAATTCTTTCTAATTCAGAAGTAGAATATAACTTAGGATTAATTTTTATAGCACCTTTAGCTCCGCCAAAAGGGATATCCATAATAGCACATTTATAACTCATTAAAGCAGCTAAAGCCATAACCTCACTAATATCTACGTTTTCGCTTAACCTAATGCCACCTTTTGTAGGTAATCTATGAAAACTATGCTCAGCTCTCCAACCACTTATAACCTCTATTTTCCCATTATCCCTTTTTATAGGAAATGACACACTTAAAACACTATTACATACTTTTATCTGTTCCAACAACTCCTTAGGATAGCTTAAATAACTAGCTGCTTCATCAAAAAACGATTCAACTTGATTTAATAAACTCAATTAAATCACTCCTTTCTAATTTACTTTAATTAATTTCTATTTTATATCATAGATTTCACATAGAGAATTTAAACTATTAAAATCAGACTTAGTTAATTTAGCTTTAAAATCAACTAAATCTAAAAGCAATTTATCCCAAATAATGTTAAGATTTTCTTTAACTATAAGATCTTTAAAATAAAATGCATTTCCATTATTAACGTGATTATATAAATTATTTTCAACAATATCAGATAAATCGGAAAATTTAATAAGTAATCCATCAAAATTATTACCTTTATACCCAATTTTTCCAACTAAAATATTTTTAAATATATAATTCAATTGAATTTGATCAAATCCTAAATTATCATCTTTGTTTAAATTGATTTCCTTAATTTGAATAATATTAAAGTCATTATCTAATTTAATAATAAAATACTTTTTATTATTATAAAAAGATAAGCTTGATAAGATATAATAATAATTATCAAAGTAATATATAGAGATAAACTTAAAAGCAATATCAGATTTAAGATAAATAGAGTTATCAATTTTATAAAAAAATGCTTTTAAAATTTTATCATCATTAGAATCAATTAAAACAATAAAAGGCCATAATTTATTTTCAATATATACATCCCCAATTCCTATAATATAATTATCTTTTATAAAAGAATTTATTAAATTTATATGATAATTATAATAAATTTTAAAAGATTTCAACAATTTTAAATTTTGAGTTAGTTTCAAATAAGAAATATTTTCATTATTTTGAATAATATTACCAAACAAAATAAAATTTTTATTTAAAAAATAAATATTAAGGAATTGATTTTCAAATGGAGTATAAATTAATTTACAAACTTCATTTTTAATAGAATTCCCATTATCCAAGCAAGAAAATAAAAAAGAATTAAAAGCATTAATTTTTTGATTATAAAACTCCCCTAAAACTAATAAATTCTCATTTAAAGTATTTTTATTTAAATCATCTTTATATGTTGCTATATCCAGAAACTGGGAATTATAAAGGTCATTTAAAACATATTGATAAATAATTTTACCTTCATTATTAATTTTGACAATATGAGCGTTATAACTAGAATCTTGATTAGAAGTGTAACCAATAAAAATAAATGAATCCAAATAAGGTAAAAGCTTATAAGAAACATTATCTAAAGAATTCCCATAAGAATAAGAGAAAATATAATTTAAATTAGAATCTAATTTAACAATAAAAGTATCAAAAGAACCAAAACCAAAAGAATTACTTATCCCCAAAATATAATAATAATTTTGAAAATTATAGATGTTATAAAACTCTTCATAACTACTACCTCCAAATTTCTTAATCTTAACTGAGTTCAATTGATCATATATAAAATAATTATTGTAATTGCTATAATTAATATTAGAATACAAATTATTAGTAGTGCTTATTAAAGTAGTAGTAGTATTTTTAACATTACTACTAAATAATTTTTCAAGATTTTTAATATTATTAACAAAAAACCAAAAAATAGATAAAAATAGAAATAAAGAAATAAGAATAATAAAAACTTTAGAAAAATTAATATTTCGTTTAGTATTTTTAGAATTAAAAAGCTTTTCATAAGACAGGATATCTAACTCAGGAATTTTTTGCTTATTTTTTATAAACTCAGAACCCCTAATTAGTTTTGATCTATTTTTTAATAACCAATTAATTAGATCAATATAGTCTTTAAAATCCATATTAGCTAAGTTCTTGAATTCCTTAGGTAAAACGTAATCAGAACTCAATTTTTGGAAGTAATCTTTAGGTAAAAGGATAAATTTTCGTTGATCCTTAAAAATCTCTATCTCAATTTTTGAATAAAAAATATCAAACCCTTTATAAAATATGAATTTTTCATTAAATAAATCATTTAAAAATCTAATAAAAATCCCTTTATTATTTTTTAAGTGATAATAATTAGAGTAAAACTCAAAATCTAAATCCAACACTAAATTTTGAAGATTATAAAAAAAATTCTCTAAATAATTAATATTTTTGTTTGATAATTTACTAAAAATAGAATAAAAATAAAAAATACTATTTTTATAATACTCAAAAGAACTACTAAATAAATAATCAATGTAATTAATAAAAAAAGGAGCTAAAATATGCTTAGAATCTTTAAAAACCATTTTAATCAAATCTAAGGTAATTAAAAAATTAAATAAATAAAATTGCTCTAATTTTACAGAAATAAAAATAGAAAACACTATACTTTTATCTTCTAGTTCCCTTTTAATTTCATTAAAAATTCTATAATCATTTAGATTTAACTTATTAAGAAGATAATTAAAAAATAATTTTAAAGCTAAATCAAAATTTTCCCTAGTTTTAACAAACTCTAAAAATAAGTCTTTTAAATTACTAAATACCTTATTAGCAAAAGGAACATTTTTAATATAGTCATAGTTAATATTAGTTATATTAACTAGTTTATCAATGAGAAGATCAATTTTATTATTAAGGAATAAAGATACTTCATTAAAAGAAAACCTGTTTTTATTATTACTACTTAACAACCCTAAAAGTAATACCTTATAATCAATAGGAATATCTACATCATACTTAATAGCTTCATAATCATAAGAAGAAAATTCTTTATTTTTAAAAATTGTATAAACTAACCTTCCCAAAGAGTAATAATCAGACTCAAAAGAAAATATATTATTAAGATTTTCAGGAGCTAAACTATCTTTATAATTATTAAGTAAGTTCTCAAAAAAGAGTTCCTCATTATCAATTAATGGAGGAATGTTAAAACTAACAAAAACTAAATCCAATTTTGATAAACTCCTAACAAAAATATTATCAGAATTAAAAAAAAGAATGCCAATGCCATTAGAATGAAGTTCATTTAACGCTTTTAATAACTCCTCTATTACTTCATTTAAGTAATCTTTATTAACTCCATTATTAGTGAGTAATTTTTCTTTTATGTAATTACTTAAACTCCCATAAACAGGATACTCTAATATCTGATAATAATTTTTATCATAATAACCAAAATCATAAATAACACATAAATGCTGCTGTAAATCTTTAGTTATTTCTTTAACTTTTTCTATTATTTCATCATTGATATCTAAATTTTGACTAAAAATTCTTAAGATATAATTTTTAGAATCTTTTGAAACCAAATAGTAAATAGAAAAAGGATCTATAATATTTAACTTAGAAATAATCTTATATTCCTTAAAAGAATTTTCCATATTTTAATTTATTTTTAATTTAGTACTTAAAAGGAACCTAGAAATAGGATTAGAAGAAGTTATAAATAATTTTTCTTTAGCACGAGTAATAGCTACATAAAATAATCTACATTCTTCATCTATATCTTCACTTTTATAATGTGGAATAATCCCTTCTTTTACTTTAGGAATAAAAACATAATCAAACTCTAAGCCTTTAGCACAATGAATAGTCATAACTATAACTTTATTTATTTTATTTAAATCCTCTATCTCTATATCATTACCCCTTATTAAAGATACATAATCAACTAAATCACCTATAAGATTAATTCTATCTTTTTGAAAATTTTCTTCTTTTTGGTTATCAAAAAAATCCTTATTTTCCTTTTTCTTTTGAAAAGAATCAATAAATTTCAAAAATAAATCAAAAAATTCTTTGCTATTCTTAGAAAAATAATCAAAATTAAAATAATTTTTTATATCAAATACAAAATCTAAAACCCAATCACTTAATTTAATATAATCAAATATTCTATTAACACTTTGATCAACAAAATTAAATATATTAATAATCTTTTCATCTAATTTATTATAATTAATTTCAATATATTCATACAAATTTTTCCCTACTTCCATAGAGTTAGTATAAAGTTTATCAATTTTTTTAAAATTAAAGAAATTCTTAAAAACCCTAATAAAAGATAAATCATCATAAAAATTAAGAACTAACTTAAATAAAGAAATAATATCTTTAATTTCCCTTCTATTAAAGAAATTATAACTTCCAATAGCCTTAACAGGAATAGAATTAGAAATAAATAATTTCTCAATATATTTAACTATTTCATTAGTTCTACAAAGCACAACAACACTATTTGTAGAAGTTAATTTATTAGAAGATTTAATCTGTTGTTGAATTTCTTTAATTTTATTTAAAATAAAATTATCTTCTTCTAATTCAGTTTTAAATAAATTAACACAAATTGAATCAGGATTACTCTTTTTAAAAGCTAATAAATCTTTTGGGTATCTAAAAGAAACATACTTAATAACATCCAAAGAAAAATCAATAATTTCTTGATAACTTCTATAATTATATCTTAATTTAATAACCGTAGGATTTTTATAATAATTAGAGAATTCCAGAATAAATCTTACATCAGAATTCCTAAATGAATAGATATTTTGATCATCATCTCCAACGACAAAAATATTATTTAATTCAAATTTATTTAAAAACTCAAACTGTAAATAATTAATATCTTGAAACTCGTCAACCATCAAAAAATTAAACCTATTCTTAAGATCCTTTTTTATATTAAAATTATTAAAAATCTCAATACCTAAGGTTAATAAATCATCAAAATCTATCATATACTGCTTCCTTAAAACATCATTATAAATATAAAATATTTCCTTATAAATACCAAAATCATTTAAATTTTTTTTCTTATTTTTAACACCAGATATAAAATTAGCTAAATCCAATATATTTATATTCTTTTTCTTATCAAATTTATATAATTTTACAATAGTTTTTAAAATATCAAGTTTATCTTCTTCATCTATTAAATTCAATTTATGATTAACATAATAAAACTGAGTTGATTCAATAGGAAGCTTTTTAGAAATATATTCTTTAAGTAATTTAAGGATTATACTATGAAAGGTTCCAGCATAAGGTAATTCTATATTAAATAAAGATTTAATACGTTTATTCATTTCCTGAGCAGCTTTATTAGTAAAAGTAAGCAATAATATACTTTCAGGCTTTACTTTATAATTTTTTACTAAATTATGAATCCTATAAGAAATGACAGTAGTTTTACCACTACCTGGTCCAGCTAAGACTAAAACAGGCCCATATACCTGCTTAACAGCACTAATCTGATCCTCATTTAGTAAAGAATATCTTACAAATAAATTATTAATAAACGCTTGACTCTTCATGAACAATTTTTGTTAAAATATTTTAAACCATACGTTGATTATTAATAATAAGAGCGAATTCGCAGTTAATAGCTTCTGCACTTCTTTTACACATCTTCATCCTATGTAAAAATATCTCAAAATATTCAATAATAGAAGAAAAATTCGTATTTATTTTTAAATCAATAACAATAGTAGGCTTAGAATTAGAATTATCAACTATTAATTGATCTTTTTCAACTGCGTAATTAACCCTATCATGAATATCAAAGGTATTAATATCGTTATTTTGGACTCTACTTCTATGGACATCACTTTTATCAGCTATTATCAAAGAAGCAGCGATAGGATCAGGGATATCAAGGAAATGATCATCTTCATGTGCACCAATAGCTGACATAATTTTTATTATATCATTAAATTCAACTCCCATCTCTTTTAGCATATCCAAAGCTAAAAACGCACTACTAACCTCATGATTATATCTAGAAACTAAATTCCCAATATCATGTAAAAACCCCGCAATCCCTGCTAAATAAACATCTTCCTCTGGATAATGTAGTTTCCTTAAGATATACATTGCTCTTTGAGAAGTTATTTTAGCATGCCTAATCCCATGCTCAGTATATCCCCAAGCCTTTAAATTAGCATTAGCTTTTTGTAAACAAAATAAAGCTTTAGGATTTTTCTCTAAATTATATAAAACCTGTTTTAAATAAGTCATAATTCATCTCCCTTCTGTGATTCCCATTAATTTTTAATTATTTATTAATAATAAATAGAGATGCTTTTATGATAGGGAAGATTAAATTGAGTAGCTTTAGCTACATTCCACAAAATATTATCCAATAAAGCTTCATAAATATTAAGTTTTTTAGCTATTTTTTCGCAAGCTACTATAGTAGCTGCTCTTATCTCTATTTCTTTTTCTTTAGAAATAATAACTCCTTGATTTATCTCATTCCTTAAATCATCTGTATAATTAATTACCTTCTTATATTCTAATAATTGTGGAAGCTTATAATCAGCAAAGACAGTTAAATCATTTATATTCTTAAAATTAAGCAACTTAAGATAAGGGAATTTATTTAATAAATCTTTAGAATTCTTTTCATAGAATTTATAAAGTAGATATAAATCATGAGCTAAAAGCTGCGCACGTTTATAAAAATAAACTTGAATAACTTCACCATCCTTTAATACATAATCTGCTTTATCATTATAACTTTTAAAATTATAAATAATATTATCCAAAAACTTATTAACATCTAAAGATTTATCAAATAAATTCAATATTTTATTACTTTCATCATCTTCTCTAAAATAAGTCCTTATTTCATTAATATTTTTTATCTCTTGCTTAGAAATAAATAACTTTTGATATAACTTAACTAAAGGTTTTCCTAAGATATTTTCTCCTAATTCTCTTAAATTAGTAACCCTTTCTTCTAACAACATTAGTTCTCCTTTTAAATATTTAACATTTCCATATAAGGGGTATAACATTCTCAATAATTCCCCTTTAAATAGCTTAGCCCAGTAAGAAGGCTTATCAAATAAAGGATTAGATATAGCTTCTTGTTTTAAAACCAATGCTAATGCTAAATAGCCACTAACTATTTCCTCATTATCCCCTTTTATCAACGTCCATTTATCTCTAGCATTTAAATTCCAAAAACAAAAATTAATAGTATCAAGCACAAAAAAATACCATATACTCCTTAAAGGATTCTCAAAATCTATATAATGATAATTTACAGATAATATATTTTCTACATTATCATAATTATAGGTTTTAATATAGTTTTTTAAATCGTTATTAACAAAATCATCAATAGCTTTATCACTAATAGAAACATACTTAGCATTAGAAACAACTTTATTAGCACTTCCCCTTATTTTATCAGTTATTTTTTTATTAACTGTAAGCATATAATTCTTCCTCCTTATATAACTTTATTTTAATTTATGAATTTATAATAATTCATTAAGGATTTCAGCCAAAGTAGGATGTGGATAAACCACTATTTCACTATGATAACTTAGTAAAGTAGAGACAAGTAAATCTACATCATTGCCTATCATATGAGCTCCTAATATTTCGCCTAAATCATTATATATAACTTTAATAAATCCGTTCCTATCTAAATCAGCAATAGCTCTAGAATTAGCAGCAAAGTATGCTCGCTTTACTATTACATTATTATTCAATTTATGTTTAGCTTCCTCTTCTGTTAATCCATAAAACGCTACCTGCGGAATAGTAAAAACTACCCCAGGTATTAAACTCTCTATATTTAAATTATACTCATAATTTAATTTATTTTGAGAAAGATAAGTTATAATGTTTTTTGCAACAATTTTAGCTTGATATTCAGCTTTATGAGCTAACATCTTTAAACCAGTAACATCTCCTAAAGCAAATATTAACTTCTTTAATCCCTTTAATCTTAAATAATTATCAAAATTTATTTCTTTTTTAGTTATTAAATCTAAAGGTAAATTAGGTTTTCTACCAATAGCAGATACTATATAATCAACTTCTAATTGTTCTTGCTTTCCCTCTCTTTCAAAAATAACTAAATAACTATTTTTATTTTGTTTTATTTCTAGCAATTTAGTTGATGTATAGATATTAATATTATCTTTATTAAGATTTTTAAAAAGTTCAGCAGATATTTCCTTATCAGCATTAAATAAAATTCTATCAAATATTTCAAAAATATAGAATAAAGATTTCTTAAATATACTAAACAATGTTGCAGTTTCTAAGCCAATATATCCTCCTCCTACAATTAAAATTCTACTTCCTTTGGATAAATCATTTAAAAAATCCTTAAAAGAATTGCCCCATAAACTCCTATTATCCAATATCCTTGAATTATCTTTAATATCATTTTTAACAAGATCAAGTATATTAACCGGATAGCTACCAGTAGCTAACGCTAAAATCTCATAATTAAATTCTTTGTTAGAAAGTATTATCTTATCATTATTAAATTTAGCAGAATCAAAAACAACATCTATTTCAAATTTTTTTAAACTATCTTCTATCCCCTTTTTTATAGTATTAACAACTCTTCTTACACTATTATAAATATTATTAACATCTAAATCTAATTCAATATTAAATAATTTTTTAGTTTTATAAAAATTTTTAGAAAAATTAAATAAAGCTTTAGAAGGTATACACCCTACATTAGTACATTCTCCTCCTAAGAATCTATCTTCAATTAAGTAAATTTTTCCTTCAAAACCCATGATCCTCAATTCCTGAGCTAATTTAACCCCCGCAGGTCCTCCACCTACTATAAAAATCTCCTTCATAACCTATCTATACCCCTTTCTTTATATAAAATATTAATCAAGTAAATAAATACCATTTTGTATAAAAAATCAATCTAAGTAAATTATCTTTAAAATTTTTCCGGTTTTTGGATTTTTTATAAAATCTTTAACAAAATTGATTTCAAACTTAATTAAATTAGTTTCTATACCTTCCTTTAATTGCCAATTTATCTTTTTTAAATTATTTAAATATTGTTGTTTTATTTCATTTAATTTATTTTGATTAATCTGAATAAAATTTTTTAGCTTAATAAAGATTTGTAAATAATATTCTTTCCTAGAGATTTTTAACTGAACAAAAGGTTCTAAATATTCAATAGTTTCAAGAGCATTAATAAAATCTTGGTAATAAAAGTCATAGCTAGCTAATCTTATCCAGTCATCAAATCTCCCAAGAAGCTCAATAATATAAGAGCTCCTTAAACATTTACATTCATTTGAAATCCATCTGCCTAAATCCCCTGTTTTATATCTAATAACAGGCATTAAAAATCTTTCTAAATTAGTTACAACAATTTCCCCAATTTCATCACTATCAAAATTTATTATTTTATTGGTATCTGGATCTATAATCTCAACAAATTGATAATTAGTAAGGATATGATGCTGATTACCAGTTAAGTACTTACATTGATAAGCAATAGGTCCAGCATCTACAGAAGCATACCCCGCAGATCTTATTAACTTAGTTTTTAAAACTTTTTTTAAGTACTCTCGTTGATTATCATAAAGCACTTCCCCACCATAAAATATCTTTTCTATAGAAATATCTAGATTATTTTGTTCAATATATTTAGCAATCTCAATAATCTGAGTAGGTATCCCTAAAATAACATTAGGTTTTAAAACAGATAAATATTCTATAATTAATTCAATATTAGTATTACCAGAAATAGGTAAAATAATACAACCTAAAGCTTCTAAAGCTTTATTAACAGCAATAAAAGAAGTCCATAAATTTCCTGACATAAATAAATTAGCTACTACATCATCCTTACTTATCCCCGCTAAAAAATATATCTGTGATAAATAATAAGTTATTTTCTCAAACTCATCAAAAGAATAAGCTACATACTTATGTTTCCCAGTAGTTCCCCCTGTTGAAAAAACATAACAATTCTGATAAGAAGTCAATATCCCCTTATCTCCTGTTAAAGAATGCTCATATATATCATCCTTATTAATTAATGGCAATTGATAGAATATACTAAAAAAATTGCTTTCATTAATCTCATTTATATCACTAATTCCATTATTTTCCAAAACTTTAGAATATATTTTTTTATAAAAATCTGAATTATTATAAGCATATTTAAACAAAAATATCAACTTATTAGTTATATAAAACGGTTTTAATTTAGATAAATCTTCTTCTAAGAAAGTATCAAAATTAGATTTATTTTTCTCTATTGAAACTAATTTAGAAAATCTTTTTAAAATATAATCTCCTTCATATGGGGCATTTAAATAACTATGAGCTATCAATCCTATATTAGTAAATCTAGTTATATTAATAGTAGCTAATTTTTCAGTATATTCATATAATTTTTCATTAGTAGTTAAAATAGAACAACTTTGTAAAATATCTCTTTTATTTTCTAACTTAGATACTAAAAAATCAATATCAGTAATATTTTTAATATAAACAAATCTATTAAGAGGAGAAATAAAAAAGAATTCATCATCACTTAAATCAATAACAACTCTATCATAATAAATAGCTTTATTTAAAACTTCTTTGGAAATAGCTAATTCAGAAGCTACAAACTGCTCAACATATTCATCAAAAGATAACTCATATTGTAAAATCTCTTTTAGTTTCATATTCAAATGAAAAGATAGTTTATGAGCAAAATATTTAAGAAATTCAATATCTGTTTTACCAACAATATAGATAACTTGAGGAGAAGAGCAAGCCCTTTGCTCCCATAAACTTATATCATATGCTAAATTCTCACAAATAAAATCTATATTATAATTCAAAAATATATCTACATCTATAACAGATATACTATACTTAGGTCCAAATATAACAATATTCTTAGTAGGCTCAATATTTTCTAAAAAATACTTAGTAGAATCCCTCCCCCCCCAAACGATCACCCCATCTGAATACTCATTAATTAAATCTATTAGCTTTTTATCTTTATAATCAAAATTAATTATAGCAAATAAAGAAGCTAATTCTTTATCTATTTCCAAAAAGCTCTTAGAGAATAAAATCCCAAAAGTAGTTCCAACCTTAGAAGAAGTCTTTATTATATTAATGTTCTTAGTTATTAACCCACTTAACAAAGAATCAATAGCAGAAACAAAGACATTCCCAGCAGTTATATGAACCAATACCCCAATAGGATTTACCCTTAAAAATACATTAGACTTATTATCATATAACCATTTATCTAATAAGTTAAGGTCTTTTAATTCAACATCTAAACGTTTAACAAGATTCTCTTTAATAAAATTTTTAATTAATTCATCTATAGCTAATTTAATCATTTTATCACTAAATCCAACAATATCAGGCATTAATTTTAATGTTTCTTTATAATAAAAACTATTCTCATCTTTCCATAGATTTAATACTTTATCAATACTATCTATTATTCTATAAACAGGTAAATAATAGATTTTTTTCAATTTATTTCGTGCTTGTTTAAATATAACTTCCATATCGCTAATATTTAAAGGATGCTCAATAAACTCTCCAAAAACATAGTTAATTTGCTTTAACATGATTTTAATCCTTGTCTTTAAGTTTTACTTTTATTTATTTTCATAATTAGATTTAATATTTTCAGAGATAAATTCAATTAAATCTTTAATAGTAAGTATCAAAGGGGGAGCAATAAACACTGCCCAAAACCCTAAAAGTGTAGAAAACCCTAATATAGAAAAAATAGTAATTAATGGATTTAAGTTAAGATGATCTTTTATAATCTTTGGCATAATAAAATTATCTGAAATCTGTTGAATAATAAATACCAAAATAACAACAAAAACTCCCAAAGAGATTGACTTAGAGAAAGCTAAAATAATAGCAGATAAACTACCTAAAAGTGGCCCTAAAACAGGAATAAAAGAAAAAATCCCATATAAAATCCCTAAAGAGATCCCCTTAAACCCAAATATAAAATAAAAAACTACAGATGAAATAATAACAATAGAAAAAATATTCACTAAAATAGCTTTTAAATATAATTTCTGGTATCTATCATAAGATTCAATTAAAATTTTAAGCTCACTAATATAATGAAAATTATTAAAAATCCAGTTTTTAAAATCTTCCTTAGATGTTAAAAAATATATACTAAACAAAGGCACAAAAATAAAAAACAATACACTCAAATTAGATGCAATAAAACCTAAAATATAACCAATTAATTTTTGAATAAAATTTACATAATCTTTAACAACAGAATTAAAATCTATCTTATTGAATAAATCCGAAATATTTATATTTATTTTAATCAGAAAACTATTAATAAACTGATTATTAACTAAGTAATTTTTTAAATTATCTAAAATATAAGGTAATTTAACAATAAGATTAGAAAATATATTTTTCAAATCCATAAAAACAGGGGGAATAACGACAAAAACAATAAAAAATAAAAAGATCAAATAAAACAAATATATAAATGCTATGTCAATTTTAATTAAATTCAAAAAATTAGAGCCAAAATTTTTTAAAAATCCAACTATCTTAGAATCAGTAGATATCTTTTGTTCTAATTTAGTTTGAATATTTTTTTTGAATTTAGAAAAAATATCTATAAAAACTTCGCTTAAATAAGAAAATATTATAATCCCCAATATAAAATTAATATAATCTTTTAATAAATATCCAAAAAATATTATTAAAATTAAAAAAAACAAATATCTCATTAATAATTTTTATTAAAATTTATTTAAAAACTTTTAAATCATTAATACTTCTATAAGCTTTTTCTAATTCTTTTGTAATTTCATTAATAAATTCTTTTTTATGATAAGAATCCATACTTTCAAAGTCATATAATAAAAATTTATAAACTTTTGTATATAGACTATAAATTAAATCATAGCTTTCTTTATTAATATTTCTAAGAACACTTAAGGATTCTTTTAAGTTTCCTTTATTAAAGACAGCATCTATTTTATAATACAGATGATAAATAATTAGATTAAGATTATTTTTAAGGTCTTCCCATTTTTCATATTGAGCATTTCTTTTCAATTCATCCAATTTAGAATAAAAATTAACCTTAGAATAATCAACTAAATTAATTTTTTCTAATACTTCAGATTTAGAGTATTCGAATTTATCTATAGTTAATAATTGTTTATTATCAGTTTGCTCTTTAGATAAGGTTTCATTTTTTGGAGGGGTAGAAAGAATCTTATAAATCCAATACATTCCTAAAATAACAATAACTAAAGCAATAAGCCCCCCTAAAACCATTAATAAAATATTAACATAATTACTTTCATCTCCATTAGTTGTGGGATTAGTTAAATATGGATTATTTGTAGTAGTATTAAACGGATTTTGATAATTATTTGTGTTAGTTGTAAATGGATTATTAGGAATATTAGGAGCTGTAGTATTAGGAGGATTAGTTGGGAAAAACGGTGGAAAAGTAGTAGGAGGAGTATTTGGTATATTTGGGTTATTTGGGATATTCGGATTATTTGGATTATTAGGTATATTTGGGTTATTCGGAATATTCGGATTATTTGGGATGTTCGGATTATTCGGTATATTTGGATTATTTGGAATATTTGGATTAGTAGTATATGGAGTATTAACTACTTTTATAGTTATTGCATCATTATTATCCATATTAGCGTATAATGTAATAGTATTATTGTTATCAACAATATAATACATTAATCCGATATCTTTTATAGTGAATTCTCCAACAGCTCTAGCCTGTAAAACATAAGTATAACTTAAATCCATTATATCATAATCATTAGTTTGAGTAACATTAGTATCAATAGATTGAGAAATAACAGTAAAATTATTAAGAAATTCTTCTATTTTTAAGAGTTTAAATTTATTATCAACATACCAACTAGTTTTACTAGGACTTTTAAAATGAATATTTATTTTTAAATAAAAAGTTTCACCCAAAGAAACAACATTCTTAGAAACCCAGGGTTTTATTGTTATGTCATTTCCATACTGATCTACAAAAGAACTGTTAATAAAAAATCCTAAAATTACTAAAAATAAAATAGCAAAATTCCTTAAAAAATCAATTTTAAATTTAAAATTATATCCTAATTTCATATGACCCCCCTTAATCAATAAATATAAAATTTAATAAATAAAATACTTATTGCTTCCCAATAGTGGGATAAATATAAAGTTTCTGATTTTTTCTTAATATCTTAATTTTAACTTTTTGTCCGATTGTAGTTTGCATAATTAAATCAAGTAAATCATCATAAGAATAAACGGGTTTATCATCAAATTCTAAGATGATATCATCTTTTTTAATCCCTGCTTTTTCAGCAGGACTATCCTTAACAACTTCTACAACAAGAACACCATAACTTATGTTTAAATAACTTTTAAGGTAATCAGGTAAATCTACAACTCTAACACCTAAAAACGGTCTGCCTTTTGAATAATTTAAAACTTTGTTTTTGCTATCTTGAACAAATTTATTAACAATATTAGAATGAATAGCAAAACCAATGCCAGAAGAACTTCCACTAGTAGAAGCAATAGCAGTATTTATTCCAACTAATCTACCATTAATATCAACCAAAGCCCCTCCAGAATTACCTGGATTTAACGGAGCATCTGTTTGGATTAAATTACTATAATTAAATCCCACATAAGTATCTAATTTTCTATTTTTAGCAGAAATTATTCCCATGGTAACAGTTAATTCAAAACCAAAAGGATTACCAATAGCAAAGACAATATCCCCAACCTTTACATTATCAGAATTAGCAAAAACAATAGGCTTCAAATTTAAATTACTATCCTCTATTTTAAGTAAAGCTAAATCTAGTTTTTTACTAACTGCTAATATCTTAACATCTTTAAAAATTTTATCGTTAATTTTAATAGTAATATTAGGAGCTCCCAAAGCCACATGTGCATTAGTAATTACTAGGCCATCCTTAGATACAATAACTCCACTACCAACTATTTTCGGAGTTTGATCTACATAATCTTTAAAATAATATTCAAAAGGAGTTCCCTTAAATTGCTCATACCATTGCTTAATAGTAGGATCCACATCAACATTAACAGAAACTATACTAACTATACTATCCTTACTTTCATTAACTACTTCCCTTATTTCATTTTGTAATTGATACAAAATAGGTTTATCTATCTTAGAATTTACTTTTAATAATGTAATAAAACTAATTAAAAAAATAAAAACGATAAAAAACACTACTAAAATTTTAGTTTTAAAATTTTTTTCAAATTCAATTTTTTTAGCCATAATTTATCTCCTCCTTAATAAAAGCAAGCATTTTAAAATTTAAAAAGCAATATATTTAGAAAGGAGCAGCAAGTATTTTCTTAAGTTCATTAGGGCGCGAAGCTTTAAGTAAAGCTTCTTCTTCTTTAATTAATCCCTTTTTAATAAGAGCTTTTAAGGTATGCTCCTGAACCCTAAATCCTTTCTCCCTCCTTTCTATCATCTTCAAATAAACTTCCGTAATATCTCCTTTAGCTATATTCTTTGTAAATTCCACATCATTAAAATAAAAATCATAAACATATTTTAAAGTATTTTCAGTAGTATTAAAGAGGTTCCCAGAAATTAATATTTCCAAAACCATAGATAGATATCTAAACACATTATCTTTTTGGTCTCCAGCCATCCCTGCCATTTTCTCAAAAGCAGAAATGATTCCATCAGCATTTAAAGTACAAATAACCAATAACCCACTTAACGATAAATCCAAGGCTAAACTAAGATAATCATAATTAACAATCTCTTGAATGGCAACTACATCAGGCTTAACTCTTCTTATTATATTTAAAACCTCTTTTATATTAGAATAATCTTTACCTACTATAAACTGATAAACTATTCCTCTTGAATTATTAAATTCTTTTTCAATAAAATCTTCAACAGTAGCAAGTGTAATATTTCTGTTGTTAAGTATGTATTCAATAGAGGCATTAAAGATAGTAGTTTTTCCGCTTTTCCTAGGACCACTTATTATTATTAATCCCTTATTTTTGTTTAAAGTTTCAATAAATATCTCGGGTAAATCCAATTCATTTATAGAATAGCTTTCAATAATAGCAGGATAAAAAACTATACTTAATTTATTTTTTTGATAAAAACAAATTCCCTTAAAAGTTAAATTATTTGAAGTAGTATAATTTCCTAACCAATATCCTACTTTTTTCAATTCAATTCTATCTTTATCAGTTAAAAATATTTTAATTAACTCTTCTATTTGTTCTTTATCTAATTTTTCATCTACTAAATTTTGGATTTTCCCATCTTTATATTTAATAAAGGGGGGTAAATCTTCAATAAAAAAAATACTCTCTGCGTTCTGCTGAAACATCAATATTAATAGTTTATCTAATATATTCATAAAAAACCTCCTTAAGAAGATATAAACTGAGTAAAATATTTTTTTTCTATTATTCTTTTAGCATCTTTATTAAGCATATAATCAACAGATAATCCCTTTCTTAATCTATCAATTATGTAAGTAGAAGATATTTCTATTTTAGGTAATCCTAAAATTTCTATTTTATTAATAAATTCATTTTTATTAATTAAATCGTATAAATCCCAATTTAATTCTTTATTTATATCACTATTATAGATTTTAATTATTTTATTGAAAAAATCCTGCTTAGAATCATATTTATAATACCTATCGATTATAATAAACTTATCAACTAAAGCAAAAATTTGCTTAAAATTATACCATTTATAAAAAATTAAGCTATCATCTCCAATAAGGAAATAAAGTTCAGAATCCTTATATAATTCCCTAAAATATTTAACAGTATAAAAAGAATAAGATTTATCTTTATTTTTTATTTCAAAATCTGAAACACGTATTTTATCTTTATATTTTAATTCTTTAATACTAAGTTGAATTAATTTTAATCTAATTTTAGGGGGTAAGATAAAATCCTTTTTTTTATGGACTGGAATCTTATTAGGGATAATATAAATTAAATCTATAGAAAACTTTTCTATAGCTAAATTAATAACCAAAAGATGGCCAATATGTATGGGATTAAAAGTGCCACTAAATAAACAAACTTTCATAAATACTTATAAAAATTTATTTTTCAAATAGTGCTAAAAACTCTTGGTTCCCTTTAGCTCCAACAATCGCAGACTTTATTACTCTTCTAAAAACAAATCCTAAATTCCTTATTTTCTTCAAAACTCTAAAAAGTATTTTAAGAATAACTCCTTTATCTTTAATAACTCCTTTTTTTAAATATTTTCTTTCAGTTTTTGAAGTTTCAAAATTAGGTTTAATAAGAGCAATTATTTTAACATTTTTTAAATTACACTTAGCTAATGATTCAAATATTTTAATAACACTAATAAAAGACACATCTATTGTAATCACTTCAATGTCCCCATAAGATAATAACTTATCATATATCCTATGAATTTCTTTAGCATTAAATTTTTCAATGTTTATTATCTTAGGATTATCTTTAAGTTTTTGATGGAGTTGATTACATCCATTATCAAGTGCTATAACTAATTTAGCTTGATATTGTAGCAAACAATCACTAAACCCTCCAGTAGATGCTCCTATATCTAAACAAACTTTTTCCTTAACATCTATATTAAAATTTTTAATAGCTGCTTCTAATTTATATCCCCCTCTTGAAACATATTTCTCTTGTAAATTGTAAATTTTAATAACATCATTTTCTTTAACTTTATAGCTCGGCTTAGTAATTATTTTATCATTAACAACTACTTTAGAATCAAATATTATTTTTTGAGCATAAACTCTGCTCTCTACATAGTTATTTAAAACTAAAAATTCATCTAATCTTAATTTATTTTTTTTTGTATCATTTTTTTTTGTATCATTTCTTTTTATATCATCAAGATACCAATTTAACTAAAGCAACAGGAGCAGCATCTCCTCTTCTAAAACCTAATTTATATATTTTAAAATATCCTCCAACACTTCCACTTTCCCCTTTTTTAGCGGAATTCAAAACAACCCCTAAATCTATTAAAGCTTTAACCATTTTTCTGTCTCTTAAAACAGAATACATCTTCCTGGAGAAATTAACTAATTGGGTTTTAAGTTTATTTTTTTCTTCCTCAGGTGCATTATTAAGTAATTCTTTAATTTTAGCTGCTTTTTTAGCAAACGTAATATACTTAGAAGAATAATTAACTAATGCTTTAGCTCTTGCTAATGTCGTAACTATTTCCAATTTTGGGCTATTTAAAATATTTTTAAATAAAGTTCTTAACATAGATAATCTATGCTCGCTATATCTCCTTAATTTTTTATACCTTCTTCTGTGTCTCATATAGCTCCTTAATATTAGTTTTCTTCTGGAAATTTATATTCCGCTCCCAGAATAAGCGGAAATATATTTATAAATTTATTAATTTAAATTATAATTAATTTGATTAAATAAATTTGATTTAACTAAAAACTTCTCTATATTAATATTTATTTCTTTTATTAACTTTTGGAAACTATTTTTTATAGAATAATCCAAAATAGTATCATCACTTATCAAAATAAATCCTCCCATAATCTCAGGATCTATTTTTATATCATTTATAACTACTTTTTTATTTATGTTTTTTTCAATACTTCTTAATAATTCATTTATAACTAAGTTATCAGTTTGTTTAGCTAGTACCAAATCAGCCTCAAATATTCCATATTTAACCTCATAATTTTTTTTATAATAATAAATAATAAGATGTAGTAATTTTTCTCGTTTTTTAGAAGCTAATAGTTTTAAGAATTCTTTAGTAATAGAATTAAAAGGTAATAAATCTAATAGCATTTTAGATTTTTCAAAAGTAGTTAAACTCTTAGAATGCCATATTTCATTAATTTCTTTATCTTTATTTATTAAATTAAAAAAAGTTTCTAATTCTTTTAATATAGTTTCTTCTAATTTATATTTAGAAGCTATTTCAAACAAAGAATCCGCGTATCTATTAGCTAGAGCTAACATAATAGTTTATAAATCAAAGCGTATAAAAAATCTACACTTTGAACAGGGGTATTTATATTCCGCCTTTTATTTTTGTAATCATCCCCCTGTTGGCGGTATTTATTTTATGAAATTTTCTTATTATAAAAAAATCAAGCTAAAGTTAAACTTTCTGCTCTTGACTTTATAGCTCTTAACATTAATGCTAGATTCTTTTTTACTTTGAACTTTATAGTAGGCATTATCAAACTCTTTAATGTAGGAATATTTAAATCAAAATCCAAAAATAACACTAACTTAGATTTATTATCAGATAATCTAATTATCTCCCAATAACCTTCAAATTTATCTAAATCTCCCTTAATTAATTTATAAGTTAATTTATAATCTTGAGGATAATAGATATCTTCTTCTTGCCATTTAAAAACGAGTCCATCTATTTCAGCTTCCCATTCACTTACTCTTCTATTCCCGTCTTTTTCCAAAATAGTTATTCTTTTTACATCTTCCATAAATTCCGGGAACCTTTCTAAATCCAACATAACTTGAAAAACCGTATCTTGATTAGCATTTATTTCTATTTCTTCTTTTAAATTCATATATTTTTCCCCCTTTTTATAGAATTAAACAAAATCTAAATACCTCCTCTTTAGTAATTTCCTATCAAAAAACTAAAGGTTTAACAATTAAATTTATAGAATAATAAATAATAGAAGTAAATTTATTGTATATAAAAACTAAAACTAAAACACAGGTGAGTTAGAATTATGTTAAATGGGTATAAATATTTTATAAAAACTTATGGATGCCAAGCTAATGAATATGATAGCGAATTAATAGCAGGAATACTAGAGAAATTTGGAGCAAATAGTGTAGATAACGAAGCGGATGCTGATATCGTTATTTTTAATACTTGCGCAGTAAGAAAAAATGCAGAAGATAAATTCTATGGTCGCTTAGGAGCTCTCAAAAAAATTAAAAATGAAAAAAAGGATATGATAGTAATCATAACTGGTTGCCTAGCTCAAAAGGATTATTTAAAAATCTCAAACATAGAGCATGTAGATATAGTCTTAGGAACTCATAGAATATCTCAATTACCTACGATTCTACAAGAACTTAAATATAACAAAAATAAGAAAATAGTAGATGTAGATTTTACAGGGAGAACTGAACCCGATATCCCTCCAAGAAGATTATCTAAATTCTCAGCATATGTGCCTATTATGTTTGGTTGTGATTATTATTGTACTTTTTGTATAGTGCCATTTACAAGAGGCAAAATGCAATCAAGACCTAAAGACGAAATCATTAAAGAAATAAAAGAATTGGCTTTAAAAAATTACGTAGAAATAATATTATTAGGCCAAACTGTTAATGCTTACGGAATAGATCTTAAAAACTCTTATGATTTTGCTGATCTACTTTATGATGTATCCTTAATAGATGGTATAAAATGGATAAGATTTACCTCCCCTTACCCCACTAACTTTAATGATAAACAAATAAAAACTATCTGTTCAATTGATAAAATAGCAAAACATGTACATCTACCCCTACAAAGTGGGAATGATGAGATTTTAAGGAAAATGGCAAGAAGATATACAGTTTCCCAATTTTTAGAAGTAGTTTATAAATTCAGGGAACTATGTCCAAATATCGCTTTATCTACTGATATAATTGTAGGTTTCCCTTACGAAACAGATGAGCAATTTCAAGACACCTTAAAAGTAGTAAAAGAAGTGAAATTTGATCAAGCATTTATGTTTGCTTATAGTGAAAGAGAAGGTACTAAAGCTGCAACTTACCCACAACTCCCACTAAAAGAAAGATTAAAAAGACTATATGAATTAATATCAGTACAAAATGAAATAACAATCCAAAAAAATAAGGAATACATAAATAAAGTAGTGGAAATCTTAGTAGAAGGTCCTAGTGATAAAAATCCTAACAAACTTGAAGGAAGAACAGAAACTAATAAAATAGTTATATTTGATAAAACCGATAAAGATTTAATAGGTCAATTTGTTAAAGTAAAAATAACTAATAGTTATCTATGGGGATTAGAAGGAATATTATTAAATAATTAAAAACTATACTAAAGAATTATAGATATGATAGAAAGACCAAGAGGTACTAACGATTTTATTCCTTTTGAAAGCATTTTACGTGAAAAAATAATATATACAATTTCAGAATATCTTAAAGTTTTTGGATATAATTTAATAGAAACTCCAATATTTGAGAAAATAGAGCTTTTTAAAAGGAGTGTTGGAGAAAGTAGTGATATAGTATTAAAAGAAATGTATGAATTCAAAGATAAAAAAGGGAGGGACTTAGTTTTAAGACCTGAATTAACTGCATCAGTTGTAAGAGCCGTTATTCAAAACAAGTTATATAACAATAATTACCTTAAATTTTATTATATAGGGCCAATATTTAGGTATGAAAGACCACAACTAGGAAGATATAGGCAAGCTACTCAATTCGGTATAGAATACTTAGGGAACTTATCATTTTTAGCTGATTTTGAAATAATTTTCTTAACTCAAAACCTTTATAATTATATTTTTAATAAATTTAATATCAAAAATATAGAATTTAAAATACATATTAACTCAATAGGTTGCAATCTATGTAGACCAACCTATAAGAAAAAATTATATGAATACTTTATTAATTATAAAAACGATTTATGTCAAGATTGTCAAAAAAGATTAGATATTAATGTACTAAGGATTTTAGATTGTAAAAACCTTACTTGTAAAAATATCTCTATAAATGCTCCTAAATCTATTGATTACTTATGTTTAGAATGTAAAAATCATTTTGATAATTTATTAAACTTATTAACAATGAATAACATAGATTTTATTTTAGATAATTATTTAGTAAGAGGTTTAGATTATTATAATAGAACAGTTTTTGAAGTTAAAGCGATATTAGATAATAATATAATAGATTTAGCTGGGGGAGGTAGATATGATTATTTAGCTAATTTTATAGATAGTAGTTATAACATAGCAGGTTGTGGTTTTGCCGGAGGATTAGAAAGATTAACTATTTTTATTAATAATTACAATTCTAATATAACAAAGCTCCTTAGTCCTGTTAAAATTTTATTCACTATAATACATAATAATCAAAATATCAATATATTTAAATACTTATTAAATATTTTCCAGAATGTTAATAATTATATAAATAACTTAAAAGAAAGATATTCATTTTATTTTAGTATAGAAAGTAGTTTAAAATCTGCTTTAAAAAAAGCAAATGCCATGGATATAAATTATATCATATTTATAGGAGATTATGAAATAGAAAAAAATGTATTTCAAGTAAAAGATTTAAAAAATGGAAAGCAAAAGGAATTTTCGTTAGATCAAATAAATTTAATAATAAAAAATATAGAAGAATTGCTAAATTTTTAAAATAAGTATCTTTAAAATTAATAGAAGGTTTTTAAATCAAAAGGAATAAATAATAAAATAGGAATATGGATAAAAATAATAAAACTAAAGAAATTAAAGATTTAAAAAATAAATCTTCAAAAAAATTAAAAAAAGATCCATTAGTAAAATTATTAGAAGATATAAATAAAGAAGAAGATATTTTTAATATAAATACAGATTCTAAAAATCTAATAACAACAAAAGAAGAAATATATAAAAAATTAAAAATAGGTTCATTTAGTAGCTATAATTGGTTAATAGATAATTATCAACGCTTTAAAAATATACCTTTAGAACTAGAGCAAGAAATAATAAAAGATGCCAAAGAAGGAAATTTTCAAGCCAAAATATTATTAATATCCATTATTTTTCCATTTATAATAAAAATATATAAAAGTTTAATTGGGAAAAATTTAGAATATTCAGAGTATATATCAGAAGGTATAGCAGCTGCTTTAGAAGCTATAGAAAGATTCGATTTAAGCTATAATGTCAGATTCTCTACATATGCAACTTATTGGATCTATCATTCATTATTTAAAACTAATTATAACCACGATAATCCATTAAAAGTCCCACTATCTATATACGCAGAACATCAAAAAATAGTAAAAACTATAAATTATTTAGAAAATAAATATAATAGAAAAATATCTTTAGAAGAAGCAATAGAATACCTTTACAAAGATTCTATAACCAAAGAATTATTACAAGAGGAAAATATCACTCCAAATGATCAGATATTTAAGAAAAGATACAAAGCTAAAATAAAAGAATTAGTTACCAAATATTCTAAAATATTAAAATTAAGTAATTATAAAATAGAGATATCTCTACAAGATGTAAAGTATAGTGATAGTGGCAGGACAGTAGAGGATTATATAGAAAATAAAGTAGAAGAAGGCCCCGAAAATTTATATAATAAATCATTTCTAAAATCTAAAATATTAGAATATATTAATACTTATTTAGAAGATGAAGAAAAATTATTAATAGTTTCTTCATTTGGAATCCTTGATAAAAGACCACTTAATTTAAATGAATTAAGTGAATTATATTTTACAGTTTATGGTAAAAAACTTTCCAAAGAAAGAATAAGACAACTAATAAATAAATCCTTAGCTAAGTTGAAAAAACATATTCCAAAAGATATCATTGAATTATTTAATAAATAATAAAAAAAATGGTAGGTGATAATTAATGTTTAGACCAGTTTTAAAAGATTTAAAAGCTATATGGGTACTAGATAGCAGATCAAATCCTACATTAGAAGTTTTTGCATACGTTCAAAGAAAAGGGAACATATATATTGATAGCTTTATTGTACCTTCAGGAGCATCTACTGGAGAATTCGAAGCTTTAGAACTAAGAGATAATGAAAAAGATTTTCATGGTAAAGGAGTTAGTAAAGCTATTAAAAATGTATCATTTATTTTAGATCATCTTTTCAATACATATGTAGATGATATATTTGAAGTAGATAGGAAATTAATAGAATTAGATGGAAGTAAAAATAAATCTAATTTAGGAGCAAATGCTATTTTAGGAGTATCAGTAGCCATAGCTAAAGCAGTAGCTAAATCCTATGACATACCCTTTTTTAAGTATTTATCCTTCTGGACTAAAAGTTATGATTATTATTTACCAGTTCCAATGATGAATATTATAAATGGTGGAGTACATGCAGATAATGACTTAGATTTCCAAGAGTTTATGATAGTTCCCTTAGGATTTGATAATTTTTCAAATGCTATAAAAGCAAGTAGTGAAGTTTATAATACTTTAAAGAAAATATTAAAAGAAAATGGTTTAAGTACAAGTGTAGGAGACGAAGGAGGTTTTGCTCCCAAAATAGATTCTCCTTTTAAAGCTTGTGAATTCATAATAACCGCTATAGAAAAAACAGGATACAAAGCTGGTAAAGATTTCTTTATTTCTTTAGATGTAGCAGCTAGTTCATTCTTTAAAAATAATAAATATATCTACTCAAAAAATCCTGTAGATTATAAAGAATTAATGAATATTTATGAAAAACTAATTTTAAATTATCCAATATTTTCAATAGAAGATCCGTTTGATGAAAATGATTGGGATTCTTGGAAGGAATTTACTAATAAATATAAAAGCAAAATCCTAATAGTAGGGGACGATTTATTCGTAACAAATATAGAAAGAATAGAAAAAGGAATAAATAATAACATAGCTAATGCTGTTTTAATTAAATTAAACCAAATAGGAACTTTAAGTGAAACTATAAAAGCAATCTCCTTAGCTAATGCTAATGGATATAAAACAATTATATCTCATAGATCGGGAGAAACTGAAGACAATACCATATCACATATAGCAGTTAATAATTCTTATTTTATAAAAAGTGGTGCACCAGCAAGAAGTGAAAGAAACTCTAAATATAATGAACTCCTTAGAATATATAATTTCTATAATCTAAACTATTATTCTCAAGCTTATAAAACTATCTCTATAATCCAAAACTAAAATAAAAGATTAAAAAATTTAAAATCAAAATAAATGGATTCTTTTTTAAAATCTTTTGAAAAATTAAGAAACTCATTATATGATTTAATTAATTTAGAAGATATAAATATATCTAATATAAAGGAAGTTAATAATAATATTGAAAATTTAATTGAAAATTATAATGAACTTCTAAAGCCAATAACAGATTATTTAAATATTTATTACCAAGGCACTTTTGTATTTAAAAATAATATTGACGAAATTTATTTTGAAAATATAAATTTATTTTACACAATTATCAATAATTTATTAACAATTTTAAATAATATCCAGGATATATTAAATTTAAATTACTCAAAAATTGGATACAATTATAAACAAAATTTACTAAAAATACAAAAGCAAAAAATAAATGAAATTATTAATCAATTAGATCTAATTATATCTGGAGTAAGTATATTATTACTAAATTTTAATGAATTAGTAAATAGAAATGAAGAAATCTATAAAACCCAAAGTTAATAAAATTCTTAATAAAAAAATAAATCTGAATTTTTTTAAATTTTTTATTATAAAGTTTTTGATTGTAATTCTATTTTTAAATGCTATAAAATCGCAAGATACTCAAGAGAATAATAAAGAAAACATTAATCAAAATATAAAATATAGAGAAGGGATTATAAAATATATCTCAAAACCTACCATTATTTCTAAGCCTTTTATACTTTTATCAACCAATGAAAGATTTTATATAACTAATGAGTTATATCAAAATTTGATTAATATACAAAATATAGTAAATAACTATTACTATTTAAAAGCAGTAAATAATATTGTTTATGCAATAGATATCAAACCTTTTAGAGATTATACTTATGAATTTCCTAAAATATTTAGAATTAATACTTTTGAATTTAAAGATCATAATATTATTTATATATTGTTTTATTATAATTTGAGTGAATTTGTGAATATAGAAGCTAAAAGTGATGATAATAAAAAGTTGTATATATATTATACTTCTCCTAACTCTATTTCAGTAAAAATTTCAAAAAATAGAAAACTGAAATATATTAAATTAATTTTAACATATAGTAATCCATATTTTAGTAATCTAAATTTCAAAAAAGAATATACTATTAATCAGGAGGTGGAGTAATTATGATAAAAGAAGGAGATATAATTCCTAAAATAGATTTAATAGATCATAATGGGAATAAAATTACAATAGGTGATAATAAAAAATATACTGTTTTATATTTTTATCCCAAAGACGATACGCCAGGATGTACAAAACAAGGAATAAATTTTAGCAATTTAAAAGAAGAGTTTGAGAAATTAAATGTACAAATAATAGGAGTTAGTAGAGATAGTATAGAATCTCATAAAAAATTCGCACAAAAATATAATTTAAATATCCATTTAGTATCAGATAAAGATAAAAAACTTGCTACAATTTTTGAAGTAGAAGGGAAATTAACTTTCTCAAGAGATACCATAGTATTAGATCCCAATGGAAAAGTAATTAAAATATATAGAAAAGTTAATGCTTCTACTAATCCTTATGAAGTTCTTAATTTTTTAAAAGATTTTATTCTACAAACTAATCTATCTAAATAAAATGATAAATATAAATAATAAAAAAAAACTTGCCTTTACTTTAGTAGAATTATTAGTAGCATCATTTTTAGCCTTAATTGTTTTATTATTAATTTCATTATCAACCATTGAAATAAATAAATATTTAAAAGTAATTTCAAAAAAATATACTATTTCAAATGATTGTAAATTAGCACTTGTAAGGATAGTTAATGAAATATCAAAAAATTCCAATCCAGATCAAGATATATATACTATTTTGGAATTAACTAATAATAAAATCAGTTTTTTAACTACAAAAATTTCAGAAAATACACTATCTTATGATATATACAAAGTAGATATAACTGTATCAAAGTTTTATCAAAATAAAAGCGTTTTATTTAAATTTAATAAAGAAGTATTCTGGGATTTCAATAAAAACAATAGCTATGAAACTTCAGAAGAAATAGAAACTAAACAAATAAATCTACCAGTTATTAAAGAAGTAGATAACGCCGATTTAAATTTTTCAAAAATAGGTAACATGATAAGGGTATCACTAACTACCAGCTTTACTTTTAGAAATAAAAACTATACTTTAAATTACTATATAGATATACCAGTTAATTAAAAAAAATACAATTAACTAAAGGATAAAATTTAACGAATTTATAAAATAATAATAGGATGGGATTAATAAAAAAGAATAAAAATCAAAACGAAAATATAAAAAATATACAAGAAGAATTAGAAAAATTAGAAGGAAAAGAAAATCAAGGTAATCCAGTTAAAGAAACAAAAATAATAGGTTCTAAAGTAATAAAATCAGAAAATATTAGTTATAGTGATTTAGCTTTAACTGTAAGTAAAATAGAGAACCCTGTTTTTAGTAAAGTTATAAAAAAATCAGAGATAAATAATGTAATACCTTTTGTAGAAAAAAAAGAAGAATTTACTCAAGATATTCAGATAGTAAGTACAAGTGCGTTAGAAATAGAATTAGAAGAAGAAAAAAAAAGATATCAAGAACTTAATAACCAACTAAAACAAAAACAATCAGAATTAGAAAATAAAATAAAAGAAATAGATAATACTAAAGAAGAAATAATAAAAGAAGCAAATATAAAAGGACAAGAAATAATAAACAAAGCCATAAGCGAGGCTCAAAAAAAAGCACAAGAGATCTTAGAACAAGCATATAACCAAGGATATTCCCAAGGATATAATGAAATAAAAAACAAATTGGAACAAGAATATCAACAAAAAATCCAAGAACTCCAAAAAGAAATCCAAAATATCTTAAACTTAAAAGAGAACTTAGTAAAAGAGATGGAAAAAGATATAGTAGAGTTAGCTATAAAAGTTGCAGAAAAAGTTATAAATAAAAAAATAGAAGAAGAACCTGAATTAGTATCAAACTACCTATTAGAACTACTTCCCAAAATAGAACAAGCTAAAAATATTACCATCTGGATCAACCCTAATGAAATAGAATACGTAAAACTTTCAAAAGAAAAATTCAAAAACTTAGTAGAAAATGTAGATAATATAAATATAGCTCCAGATAGTAGAATAGAAAAAGGTGGATGTATCATAGAAACTAACTTCGGTAAAATTGACGCTAGAATATCCACTAAACTAGAAGTACTAAAAGAAATTATCCACAAAAATATTTAACTTATTTATTATCTACTAAAATTTATTTATTATCTTGCTGCAAGAAAACTATTATTTTTCAAAGATTTCTGAAAAAAATAAAATATAGTCTCTTAAATACTACACAATTAAAAATAACTAAGTAGATGTTTTTTTACTACCTATGTAGAATATAGAAGGAATTATAAAATATAAATTCCAATAAAATCTCTCTCCACTTCTATAAGTACAGTAATTCTCTATTTTTCTATTATTAATTTATTATAATCAAAGACTATTATCTTAATAGGATACTTTAAATCTAACTTTTCTTTTAATTCTTTATCAATTAAATATATAACGCTGTTTGTTAGATTTATATATTTATCTGCTTCCTGTTTTATTATTAATTCATCTGTTTTTCTAATCCTAATAACCGGAAAAATTAATATATATATATATTCATTGCTTTTTTTACTGATTTTTTCTAATTTAGTTAAAATAGAGTAATTAGCAACTTGACAATAAATTATTTTTAAGTTATTTTTATTGGTTTTAATAAATGATTCATAAAAATATTTTCTTAACAGACTTAAATTTTCATCTAAATAATTACTATAGTTATTATAAATTGCATTAAAAGTATTATAATTAATCTGAGAATAATTTAAATAAAAATTACTAATAGTAATATTTTTAAGACTAAAAATAATGTAAAAAATCAATGTAATAAAAAGTAGAATAAAAATAATTTTTTTTAGTAATGAGTTCATAGGGGATGTTTAAAGAAGCCAGCCTCCAGCTAATTCTATTAACTGGCCAGTTATATACTTATTTTTTAATAAAAATTCTACTAAGTTATTAATTTCATTATATGTAGCGGTTCTTTTAAATGGGATTTCATTAATAGGTTTGGTAATAGAGTTTTCAGCAACCCCTAAGCCAATAACATTTACATTTATATTCTTACAAGCTAATAACTTTGCTAAAGATTTTGCATAGATTAATATCCCTGTTTTTGCTATATTATAAGCAGTAGTATTAATATTAGTTCTAATATTGTGAGTTCCAACAAATCCCATAAAAATTATACTTTCTTTTATATAATCTAAAAAACCTTGCGTTAATATAAAAGCACTCATTAAATTAGAGTCTATTATATATTTAAATTCAAAATAACTTAATTCCAATAAATTTTTATATAAATAATCTCCAACATTATTAATTAAAACATCTAATTTATTGTATTTTTTAATAAAAATATTAATAAGTTCTTGAGATTGATTATAATCAGTTAAATCAGCTTTAAATAAATCTACTACTAAATTATATTTTTGTTTTATTTCTTTTTGAAATTCTAAAGCCAGATCTTGGGATTTATTATAATGAATAGGCACATAAAATCCTAATTCTAGTAATTTCAACGTAATATACTTTCCTATCCCTTTAACATTACCGCTAACAAATGCTACCTTCATATAAATTATTTATTAACTAAATTATTATTTAAAGCAGAAATAAGGAAATTAGCTTTAGTTGTAGGAATTTCACTAACAATATAATCTTTATAATTTAAGGCACATCCGATAACTAAATCATTAAATTTTACAGCTACATAAGGATAATCCTTTATTATATTTATATCTAAAAAATTATTAGAACTTAATTCTATTTTTTTTCTAAGTAAAAATTCTATTAATAGATTTAAATCGAATTTTAAAGATACATAATTTTTAGTTATATACTTAGAAAAAATAGATAATAAGTTGCTAGTAATTTTGAAATCACTAATAGGTTTAATATATCTAAGAGCCTTAATCCCAAAAGATTCTACTTTTAATGGCCCTTTTTGTTTTTTTAAATATTTTTTAAGAAGAGTTATATAAATATCTTCTTTTAGGATTTCATTTTTTTTAAAATATTCAATTTTTGATTGCTTAAATTTTTGGAAAAATATATAATCGTTTATAATTTCTAAAGGGATCCCAAAATTCCCTAAATAATTGCTATATATGAAATCATTCTTAATAATAAGAAATTCGTCAATATTTTGAAGTTCAACTAACTCAGCAAATGATCTAATATTATCTAATTTTTGATCAATTTTACCTTTAACTAAAATAGAAAAAAATATACCCCCAGAATTATAATGATAGGGATAAATCCTAACAGAATTTTCTAACTTTTCATTAAAAATTACTTCATTATATTTAATAATTCCTTTTTCAAAAGATAAATTATTATCTAAATAAGGTTTTAATATATCGACGTTTTGGGTTCTTATTAATAAATTATCAACAATTTCTTCATTTTCATGCAAATTGAAAGTACAAGTAGAATAAAGGATATAATTACTAGAGATAGAGTAAGCTCTAAATAATATGTCTCTTTGAATATCAGTAATTCTATTAATAAATTTAGAATGTTTAGAAGGAGAATAGTACATTTTATCAACTACATGAGATTCAGAAGAGCAAGGAACATCAGCTATAACTATATCAACATTCTTATTTAATTCTGGGAAAAACCTAGCATCACAATTAGTAACAATAACATTTAATACTCCTAATCTAATTATATTTGTTAGTAAATTTTCTATTCTATTACCTATGTCATTTGAAATTAAAATTAAATTTTTAAGCGAATTTTTATCGTTTCTCAAGAATCTATCTACTAATAAAATGGATTTTCCTCCAGGTGAAGCACATAAATCAACAACTATTACTTCATCTTTATTTTTTATATTATTATAAATAGTTTTAAAAAAAGAATCAATAGAAATAGCGGAACTAAGCTCCTGAATATATATAAAACCAAATAAATGCTCTGGAGTCTTTGATAACTCAATTAACTGTTTATCATTTATATTTAATTTATAATATCCTTTAATAGAATCAACTTTAATAAAAGATATATTGTATCTTTGTAAAGCGTTTAAAATCTTCTGTTCATCATCTTTTAATACATTAACTCTAAAATAAATATCTTTAGGCTTATTTATACTTTCAATTATTTTTTCTCTATTTGGGATAAATTGATAAGAATTAATTATTTGTATAAAATCCATATAATTTTTTTTAATTATTATTGATTTTTAAAGTATTCAATAACTTTATCGATAATTTTTTTTTCTGCTTCGTAAGATAAAATATCTTTAACTTGATTTAAAGGTACCCATCTTTTTTCCTCTATTTCTTGATTAGGCACAAAATCTTCTTGTTTATCTAGTTTTAATAAATAAAAATGAACAACTTTATCATAAGTAACTTTATCCTTAGATGAATAAAACGAATAATTAATAACTCCAATTTTTTTAATTATTTTAGCATCAATGCCAGTTTCTTCTTTAATTTCTCTTATAACTGTTTCTTCCATATCCTCATTTTCTTCAATCCTACCTCTTGGTAAAATCCAAACTCCTTTGTTTCTTCTTTTAACTATACAAACAAAAATATCATTATCATGCTTCCATAAAACTACCCCACCTGCAGAAACAACCTTATGATTTTTTTGTTTATTTTCCAAATTTCCCATATTATTCAATTATGTTATAACATTAACCCCTTCATCTATATTAGGATCAATAATATAATCTACTAAATAATTTCCTAATTTAAATCCAATCTTAGTTAATAAATTACTTAACAAATCTTTATTTTCTATAAAAACTCCTTTATCTAATATAGATTTTTTAACATGAATAGAAACAATATTATCTAAAACACTACCAGCTATTAATACATTTCCAATTTTAGCAGTATTTATATTAACTTCAAAACTATATCTACTTTTATCTATAAGATTATCTTTATCAGAATAATAAATAATTTTTAGCTCTGCATTAGTAGGATATCCATTCATTATAACTGGAATAATATTAAATAAAACTTTAGTTTCATTAAAATTAGAATTAATTAGATCTATGCCTTTTAATATAAATCCAATTTTTTCTAAATTATTTCTAAGTAATGGATATTTATTATCTTTAATATTATCAATTAAGGAAAAAATACTATTAGATAAATCTTTATTTTTTTTGAGAATAATCTCATTTAAATCATTTATTTTTTTTCCTTTTTCATTATCTAAGTCTTTAAGGATATTATTTCCAAAAGATTGTAATATATTAAGGATAGCATTATATAAGTTAGGAGGTAGATTTTGAGAATTAATTAAAGATAAAGTCCCAAGAATTAAATTAGTAAATATCTGATTATTATTAAGGAATTCATACATTATTTTAACAGTGATATTATTAACAGGTAGATTAAAAGCTCTTAAAAAAGCAGCAGATTCTAAAAATAATTTAGATTCTAAATTAGCAAAAGCAGATAAAATCCTGTAGTTTTCCTTATTTAGTTCTAAATTATACTTAAAAATAGCCTTAACAACCTCATAAGAATTATCATTTATAGGTAATTTTAGATTAATTAGATGCGCATTTATGATATCAGGTGATAACCTATAAAAAACAGAGCTCCTATTAATAGATACAAATTTAAAATTCCACAGATCACCTTCTTTACCAACTACTTGTAATCTAAAGCTATCCCCAGGTCTTAAATAAATGTTATTAGGCACGTTAGCTTTAACTGAATGATTCCCGATTTTTAAAAGTACTTGATTATTACTTTGCTTTTGTAAGACTTTTGCATTTAAAATCTTATTTTTAGGAAAATCAATAGTATTAGTACTTATATTTAGATTTCCATTTATTCTAGTAGAATTTAATGCTCTATCTAAATTAGTTATTTCCCTACTCATAAAATCTTTATTATTTTATTATTTTATTATTTTAATAAATCATAATACAAATCTGCATACCTTTTACTAATTTTTATATAATTATATTCTTTAGAACTATTAATAGCATTAAATTTCAAATTCTCAAGTAGTTCTTTATTACTAATTAAATTATTTATAATATTTAATAAATTTAATTGATAATTATTATCAGGATTTATAAGGAATCCATTATAATTATTAATAATTAAGTCATCAGCTCCAATGGTTTTAAAAGCAATAATAGGAACCCCTAAAGTTAATGCTTCTAAATAAGCTAAAGGTTTAACCTCACTTAATGATAAACTAATAAAAACATCTAATAACTTATAATATGCTCCTATTCTTTGGAATTCAATTTTACCAGTGAATATAACATTCTTAAAATTAGAGTATTTATTTTTTAATTCTTGTAAATAAGACCCCCCTCCAACTATTAACAAAACTATTTCCTCATTGCTTTGAAAGTTATTAATAAAAAATTCAATTAAAGTATCTAAATTTTTTTCTTTTTCAATCCTTCCAATAAAACCTAAAACAAATTTTCCTTTCAGATTTAATTCATCTTTTAAATGCTCTACTTTTTTTAAATCAATATTATTAATAATATCAACATCAACAGGATTAGGTATATAAACTAATTTTTGATAATATTTATTATCAATATTATCTTTTATTTTATTTATCATAGATTTAGAAGGAACAATAACAACATCCACATTAGATACAACATCATTTATATGATTCCATATAAATTTATTATATAATTCAATAGGAATAAATTTAACATAATTATGATAAAGATCATATTGTGTATGAAATACAAAGACTTTTTTTATATTTTTATTTATTTTTTTTATTTTTTTAGATATATTATAAATTAAAAATGGATGATTTAACTGTAAAATATCTATTTTTCTATTTGCAATAAACTTATCTATAAAAAAAATATTTAAAGGATTAGGGATACAATAATCTACTTTTTTAAAATAAATAGATGGAATAGTAATAACTTCATAATTGATATTATATTTTTTAATAATGTGATCATCAAAACGGGGATGCTTAGAAGTAATTAAAAAAGGATTATAACCTAAAAATTTTAATCCTTTAGCTAAAAGATGTAAGCTATGAACTACACCATTAGTAACTGGAAAAAAAACATTACTTAAAAAACCAATGTTTAGAGTACTCTCTTTACTATCATTTTTTAAATGATTATAGTTCCCATATTCTTTTAAGTTAATTTTTTCTAAATTTTTAGCATCATTATTTAAAATATCATTTGAGTTATTCATTTTTTATTTATTATTTTTATTTTTTCTTATCAGGCTTTCTTGCACCATATTTAGATCTGCTTTGTCTTCTTTTTTCTACACCAGCAGCATCTAATTTTCCTCTAATTACTTTATAACGAATCCCCGGTAAATCTTTAACCCTTCCCCCTCTTATAAGAACTACAGAGTGCTCCTGAAGATTATGCCCCTCACCAGGAATATAAGCAGTAACTTCCATCCCATTACTTAATCTAACTTTAGTAACTTTCCTTAAAGCAGAATTAGGTTTTTTAGGAGTAACAGTTTTAACTTGAATACAAACCCCTCTTTTTTGAGGAGATCCCGCATCATCCCAATAAACTCTGCCTTCTAAAGAATTATAATAATAATGTAAAGCTGGTACTTTAGTTTTAGATTTCTTTTGTTTTCTACCTTTTCTTACTAATTGGTTTATAGTAGGCATTTATTTTACCTCCTTTTTAATTTTTTTTAATTATTCTCCATTAACTATAGTAGCTACTTCAAAAATATTATTATTCATCACTATTTTTTTGATATTTCCATATTCTTTAATACTAAAAACAACTATAGGGATATTATATTCCATTGATAATGATATAGCAGTTTTATCCATAAACTTTAAATCTTTATCCATAACTTCTTTGTAATTTATTTTTTGATATTTGATAGCGTTAGGATTAGAAACCGGATCTTGACTATAAACACCATCTACTTTGGTAGCTTTAAGAATAACTTCAGCACCTAATTCAATAGCTCTTAAGACTGCCGCAGTATCAGTAGAAAAGAAGGGATTCCCCGTACCCCCCGCTATTATAACTACTCTATTTTTTTCTAAATGTCTTAAAGCTTTTCTTCTTATAAATGGTTCTGCTACAGATCTTATTTCCAAAGCAGTCATAACTCTTGTAGGAACTCCTATACTTTCTAATACTTCTTGAAAAGCTAAGGAATTAATAACTGTAGCTAACATCCCCATATAATCTGCCGTAGCACGAGATATATCAGTTAATTCTCTACCCCTAATGAAATTACCGCCTCCAACTACTATTATTATTTTTACTCCTAAATCATATACTTCTTTTATTTCTTGTGCATAGTTTTTTAAGACTTTAAGCTCTAATCCTTTTTTATTTTGTCCAGCTAACATTTCTCCACTAAACTTTATTAAAATCCTTTTATACATTAATTCTATCTCCTTCTTTCAAAAACTTTTAAAAATTAAGCAAATCCAAATTTAATTTATATAGTTCACAAGATCCCTTACTTTCCGATTTCATAACGAAAGAAAGATAAAACATTTATTTTTTCATTTAATTTATTAGAAAATTCTTTAACAAAATCTTTAAATTTATTTAATTTAGAATTTTCTTCAAAGAAAGATTGTTCCATTAATACACTATCTTCAAATATTTTCATTACTTTACCTTCAGATATTTTTAAAGCAATATGTTCAGGCTTACCTTCGTTTAAAGCCTGTTCATAAGCTAACTTCTTTTGTTCTTCTATTTCATTAGCAGGTATAGAATTAACATCAATGTAAACAGGTTTCATGGAAGCTATTTGAAAAACAGTCTTAGAACCAAACTCTATTTTTAAATCCTTATTTACTTCAAAATCTTTTTCAAATTCTACTAAAACAATAACTCCAATTCTCTTGTTAAAATGTAAATAATCAAAAATTACTTGGTTATTTGAGTTAGCTTTTAACAATCCATATCGTGTTAGTTTTATATTTTCTCCTATAATTGCAATATATTCCTTAATTAATTCTTCTATTTTTCTAGAATTATATTCAAAGCTAAGGAATTCATCTAAGGATTTAAATTCATTTTGGAAAGCAATGTCAGTTAAATTATTAAGTAGTTCATTAAATTTTTCATTTCTAGCAACAAAATCGGTTTCACAACCCAATTCAAGAATAACTGCTTTTTTACAATCGTTTTTAATAGAAATAAGTCCTTCTTTAGTGGTTCTATCTAGTTTTTTAGCGGCTTTAGCAGCACCTTTAGCTAATAATATTTTTTTAGCTTTTTCTACATCTCCATTGGCTTCAATTAAAGCGTTTTTACAATCAGCTACCCCAGCTCCCGTTTCCTCTCTTAACTGTTTTATTAAATCCATTGAAACAGCCATCCCATTTTACCTCCTTATTTATTTATTAATAATTTCTAAAGATTTTTGTAGAACATCATTAGGAATATCAAAATTAAAATGAGCTTTTTGAACATCATCATGTTCTTCTAAAGCTTCAGCTAATTTCAACAAAGTAGTTGCTTTTTCCACATCATCTATATAAACAGTATTCTCTGGGATATAAGTTATATCAGCAGAATTATAAGCTATACCATTTTTATCTAAAATATCTTTAGTATCTTCAAAGTTATCTATGGATGTAATAAGTTCTAGTTCATATTTATTTCCTTCAGATTCCTGGTTATATTTAATATCTTCAATGTAATCTAATAGTATTTCCATTAGTTTATTTTCAAGTTCTTGGGGGTTATCAGTAGTAAAAGTGAAGATCCCTCTGCGTTTAAACAACCATGAAACACTTCCACTTTCCGCCAAATTTCCATTAAATTTTTGGAACAATTTTCGTATTTCAGAGGCAGTTCTGTTCTTATTATCTGTTATTATTTCCAATAAAACAGCAACTCCATAAGGAGCATATCCTTCATATAGTAATTCATGTAATTCTTCTCCTTCTAGTTTTCCTTGGGCTTTTAGCAAAAGTCTTTCAATATTTTCAGAAGGGAAACCTGCATTTTTAGCTTTTTTTATAGCGAGTCTTAATTTTGCGTTTTTTTCAGGATCAGGGCCTCCTTCTTTAGCTGCAACCATTATTTCTCTACTAAGCTTTCCAAAAAGCTTACCCCTTATCTTATCCATTCTTTCTTTTTTATGTTTTATATTGTGCCATTTAGAATGTCCAGCCATTAAACATATCACCTCTTAAGACCTTTTACTATTATTATTCTATATCTTCTAAATATTAACCTTCTTAAAACTACAAAAATAAATATTTAAACTTATATATTAGTTATATATTAGAGTATATCTCCCAAAAAACTTGTAAAGTATTTTGAGTAAATGGGTTTAAAACTATAATTTTTATATTCTTTTTAGCTTTATTCAGTAATTTATTAAATACAGAGTTATCATAATAAGGGGCACTTAGAATAAAAGCAATTTTTTCATTCTTTATTAAACTCACTATATTTTGAAGCTCTTTTAATGAAGGTTCAGTCTCATTATATTGATATGAAATAATATTTAAATTATAATCTCTTGCAAAATAATAATATTCATTATGATAAGTTAATATATATTTTCCCTCATATTTTTTCAATTTATTTGATAAATAATTGTGATATAATTCTATTATCGTTAAAGTTTTATTTAGATTATTTTTATAATAATTAATATTGCCTTTATCAATATTGTATAAAAAATTAAAAGTATTAAGGTATATATTTTTTAAATTCTTTAAAGAGAGCCAAACATGCGGATCATTTGAAATATAATTAGAATTATATAAACTAACCAACTTATTACTATCTATTTTCTTAGATAATTCCTTTTCTAATTCTAAAGAATTAAAAGATAAAACATAATTAGAATAATTTAGTTTATTAATTAAATTAGAACTAAAATCAATATTATGATGATCAATTGGATTATCTATAATAATTTCTATTTTATATTTACTTATATCATTTTTAATAATATTATATAAAACTCCTTTAATAGGTAAAATACTAACTAAAACATTAATCTGCTTATTATTATATATGCTTTTTTTATTACAACTTGTAAAGAAAATACTTAAAATTATAAGACATATAATAAAAAATATAAAAATAATTTTTGAATTTAAAGCATCAATTTTAAATATTTTTTTCATTTTTAAAACTATTCTCCTTTCAAGATAAAAAATAAAAAAATAAAAAGCAATAAAGGAAATTTCTAATGATTTTTAATGAAATTCCCTTTACTGCTTTAGAATATATCATTAAAATACTTTATTATTTATTTATCTTCTTTTTTATGCTCTTTTTCTTCAAATTTATCAATTTCATCTTTTATTTTTTTATAAGTATCCTCAGCTACTTGATTTTTCTTAGCTTTAAATTCATTTAATTTTTCAGTTAGTATTTTTTCTTCATTATCCAGTAATTCTTTAATATGATTTTTCATATTAGTTTCAAACTCTTTCTCCTGAATCCTCTTCTCTTTATAATCCGAAATTAACTTTACTATTTTATCATGAATAGCAATTTTTTCTTTAAGTAAATCCTTTATTACATTATTTTCTTCTCTATTCATTCTTTTATATATTCCATAAACTTTTAAAGAAAAATAATTATATAATTTTTTATATTTTGACTTTAAAAAATTAAGGGAATTATATAAATTAGGATGATTAGCTTTTAAATAATTCCAAAAGTCTTGATCATTTTCTATTTTTTTAGCAATATGTTCTCCTACTTTTTTCTTTAACTCTTTAGCTTTATCAGTATCCTTATCTTGCTTTTTATCTAAGCTATCTGCAAAAACTATACCGCTATCTTTAATTAAACCAAATTTTATATTGGTATTATTAGAACTATCGTTTTTATAATTATATAATACCACTCCTAAAGACAACATTATAAATAATATTACACTTATAATTAAAAACCTGTAACTAAAAATACCTTTATTCATATAAACCCCCTCCTTTTTATAAATTAATTATTTTTTTATTATAATTAGCTCCTAATAAAAGTAAAGTAATTTGTTTTCAAACATAAACTCATCACCCCCTTTAAATTAATTCTATTTAAATTATTTTAATCAATTTCAAAAATGTTTTCAAATTCATAAAAATAATCCTCAAAATCAAGAGATATTTTATCATACCCTTTAAAATTATCTTCAACTAAATTAAAATTTTTATATAAACTTATCAGCTTATTTAAATCTTCTTCTTTAGAATAATATTCCTTTTGATAATTAAAATAATTTATAAAAAATAAAGTAATAAATAATAAACTAAAAATTGAAAAAAATGCCAAACCTTTTTTAGTAAATAATCCCATTATTTTACTAGCTACTAAATTACTATACAAAGTATTATTATAGCTAAACAATTCCTTCCTAAAAAAGTCTTTATTACTTATTAAAAATTCTATATTTTTTTTCAAATAGATATATTTAAGATTACATTCATTACAATTATTTAAATGATTTTGTATTTCACTTAATTTAGTATGGTTTTCTAATTCATTAAAGATAAATAGATACAATTCTTCCTGTTTAAGGTGCTTAACATTCTTTTTTAAAAATATTTTCCACATAAAAATCCCCATATTATTTTACCCTTATTCTATACTTTAATACGATAAAAATATAAATTTTATTGGTGCTTTATTGAAATTCTATTTTTTACATTTTTTTAACAAATTCAATTAAAAAATATTTTATTTTCAATTATACTAAAATTGAAAACAAAAAAATAAACTAAAAGGAGGTCAAATAGTATGGTAAATAAAGTTAATTTAGATACCCAAAAAACCTACCTAACTTCAACTCAAACTCAACAAAATAAGACAGAAAATCAGGATATATCTATAAAAGATGAAGTAGTTACCGTACCAGAAGAAAATCAACATAAAAAATGGTTAGTTTTGTTATACAGTGCAGGAGATAATAATTTATATAGCTATTTATTTGATGATTTAGATGAATTAGAAAAAGTAGGTTCAGATCAAAACACCCATATGGTAAGTATAGCTGATCAAGGGAACTACGGTAAACAATGGAAACAAGCTAAAACATTTTACTTATATCCTGATCCCCAAACAGGTAAAATTAATTCTCCAGTTATAGAAAATTTAGGGAAAGTTAATACAGCAGATCCCGAATTTATGGGTACTAAAATAGGAGAGCTAATGAAGAAATTCCCAGCAGATCATGTTGCTGTTATAATAAGTGATCACGGAGCAGGTTGGGAAGGCGCAGTAGAAGATGACACTCATAATAAATTTATGTCATTAAGCGATATAAAGAAAGCATTAGCTAAAGCAGTAGAAGTTGGTGGTAAAAAATTAGACATCTTAGGATGGGATGCATGCTTAATGGCAATGGCAGAAGTAGGCTATGAGCTAAAAGATTTTGCAAAATATATGGTAGCTTCTGAACAATTAGAAGGAGCAGATGGCTGGCCATATGGTAGCATATTTGGTAAAGCTTTATCAGATGTATTAAAAGTAGCACAACAAATGATGTTAATAAACGTAGATGTAGAACCTAAGGATTTAGCTACTATGATTGTAAAAGCTGCAGCTAACTTTACTCACTCTATAAGAACCTTATCTGCAGTTGATTTAGAAAAAGCTAACTTAGTTGCGGAAAAAACTAACGCCTTAGCACAAGCTATCATGAATAACCCTAATGATTTCAAAACAGTTAAATCCATAATATCAAGCACCGAAAGATTCTATGGAACATTTAGAGATTTAGGACATTTTGCTAAACTATTAGCTAATTCAAATGTTAGTGAAGAAGTAAAAAATGCTGCTAATGAGCTATTAAATGCTTTAAATGAGTATGTTGTTAAAGAATTCCATACTAATGCCCATCCAAATGCTACAGGAGTATCAGTAGAAATGCCTACCTGGGGAGGACCTTCTTACTCCTATCAAGATACTTCTTTTGCAAAAGATACCTTATGGGATGAAATGCTTAATAAAGTTAATTCATAATAAACAATTAATGAATATGATTTAAGGAGGGGAAACAGTTTTTTCCCCTCCTACCCTCCCTATATTTTATTCTTCATAAAGATGCCTTATCTTAGGATAAATATCAAGGAATTTAATAAATAAATATGGATCCACAACATCCTTTAATAAGTCTTTACTCATTTCTTTAATCACTTCTTCATGAGATAACCCTTTTTTATAAGATCTTTTAGATCTCAAAGCGTCATAAATATCAGCAATGGTTATAACTCTTGCTCCTAAAGGAACATCTTTATAAGTTATTTTCCTATTTTCAATAGTAGGATATAAATGATGATACTTAATAAAAGCTAAATCATCTTGGTTTAAAATATTTTGACTAATTTGAGCACTTATAATTGGATGGAAAGTAATCAACTTATACTCAAAATTATTTAGTTTAGATTTTTTATTTAAAATAAAAGAAGGGATATCCAATTTTCCGATATCATGTAATTTAGCAGCCAGCTCTATAGAATAAACTTCTTCATGGGATAATCCAATATAACTAGCTAATTCTTTAGAAATAAAAGCTACTCTTTTAGAATGCTCCAAAGTATTAAAATCATATTCTTCTAAAATATCTAATACCATTTCAATTGTTTTATCATATATACTATATAAATCAAATAAAATCTTGTCTATATAATAAATAGAAAAAACAATTAGTAAAACAATAAGACAATTAAAATAATTTTTTTGGATATAAAATATAAAAAAAATAAAAGCTAAAACAGCTTGGGAAAAAAGTACTACCTCCAAATACCCTATAAAATTATTACTAACCCTTTTTATTAAGTTTTTAAGTAAATCTATAAAACTTCGATTACTATTAAAAAAATTAAATAATTCTATCATAAAAATAGTCAAAATCTTATTAAAAATAATATACAAAAATAAAATTAATAATACAGCTACCATATTAAATAAATTTATTAAAATATTATCAATAGAACTAATACTAAATAAAAATGAAATTATAAAAGACAATAAAATTAAAGGAATAAAAAGAGATATAGTATTGAAAAAAGCAAAAATAGTAAATTTTATATTAAACTGTTTTTTTATAAAAATTATACTAAAAAGATTAGCGATAATGTAGCCAGCTAAAGTAAAAATCCATAAAAATAATTTATCATAATAAATTAAAGAAATTAATATAAAAATAAAATCACTAATACTTACTACATAATCTTGTTTTATTACCTTATTTTGAAAATTTTTTATTCCATATTTATAAGTTTTAAGAGTAATAATATACAAAACAATTCCTATAAAGAAACTTAACATAAAAACAAATATAGAATTAATTCCAAGATTTAAAATATAATCTAACATAGCTATTTTTATTTAAAAATTTTTATTTAAAAGTTGTTAATAGAATAATAAACAAAAGAGAAATTTTTAGGTCTATGTAGAACTATATTCTTTTTTCCTTTAAAAATTATTTTCTCTAAGTTAGAATTAAAAAATAGGAAATAGAAATTTTTTAAATCAATTTTATCATTATCAGAGTAAATTACAAAGGTATTGTTAGTTTGAACATATAGGTTTTTTATATTAAAATTAGTAAATAAAAAATCTTTAATACTATAAAGTCCTTTATCATTAAAATTATTAGATAAAGTAATATTTAAATTATAATTATTGGGTAAAAAGATAGGAATAACTCTAGTTTTATCATATAAACTAAATAAAAAATAATTACCCTCATCTATTCTTTTTAAATTAAAAACATTATTAAAAATCTTAGTATTAATTTTATCGATTTGGAAAGAAAAATCTATCCCATTTAAAACAAGTTTATCATTATTAAGATAAAAAATAATATTTCCATAAATTTGGCTATAAAAAAATGAAAAATATAATTGATCATAAGCTAAAATGGTATCATAATCATAAGATAAATCAGGCTTTGATTTTAAATAAATACTAAAAACATTATCTTTATTAGTTATATAATTTTCAACTTTATCTACCTTAATTTTTAAAATATTATATACAATATTACTAATAATTTGCTCTTTAGTATAATCTTGTGTTTTAAAGGAAATAGGAATTAAATATCCATAATTCTTATCAATATCAAAAACAGTATAATAAATGTTATTTTTTTTACAACTGATAAAACAAGAAGAAAAATAAAACCCAAATGCAATAATAAATAAAAAATAAATATAATATATTTTAGAATTTTTCAATATTTTTAAATAAATCATTTATATCGATATCATGGTGTTGTTCCTGAGTTTGTTCTTTAAAGAAATCAAGTACACTTTTATCTTCAAATAATTCTTTAACAGGGACACCAGCATAAAGTAATAATACTAAATCATCAGCAATTTCTAAGAATACATCAACAATCTCTGGATCAAAATGTTTTTCTTTAGATTTTTCAATAATTTCAATACTTTTATAAGCAGGTAATCCTTCCTTATATTGTCTTTTACTCATTAAAGCATCAAAAACATCTGCTACCGCTATTATTCTTGGTAAAATAGGAATTTCTTGTCCCTTTAAACCATCAGGATATCCAGTTCCATCCCACTTTTCGTGATGATATCTAACACACTCAGGTACTCCCCCATATTTTTTGAGTAATTTTTGATCGCTAACATCAGGCCAAGGAAAATACATCTGCTTTACAATATTATATCCTATTACCGTATGTTTTTTCATTATCTCAAACTCTTCATCAGTTAATCTTCCAGGTTTATTTAAAATATTATCAGGGATCCCAATTTTCCCTATATCATGAACAACAGTTCCAGCTATTAAGGCTTTCAAAAATTCTTCATCCATATTCATTTTCTTCGCTATTTCTGTAGATATTATCATAACTCTTTTAGTATGATCTTTAGTAAATATATCTTTAGATTCAATAATATCCACAATAGCTTGTAAAGTTTGTAATGTAGAATTAGAAAGTTTATTATAAGTATCAAATAGCTTATTATACAACTTAGATGTCTCTATAATAACTTTAGTTTGAAATAACAAAGTAGTATAAAATAATACATCTTGTTCAGAAACATTCTTTAGAGATTTAATGAAATCATCAATAGCTTCTGATAGAAATTGCTCAGTTTTAGAAATATTACCAATTAAAGAGAAAGCAGAGGCAATATTAAAGGATAATAATTTATTTTTATAAGGATCTTTAATTAAATCTCTAGCTTTAACAAGAATATCAATAGAATTAGATAATTTTCCTTCAAAAGCGTAAATTAGAGCTAAAAAGTACTTTATTTCGTTTTTATTAGGATTTATTTCTAAAGCTTTTTCAAAATAATCTTTAGCTAAAGAAAATCTAAACCTACTAAGCTCAATTATCCCCAAATAATAATACACTTCAAAATTAGTATACCCTTTAGCTAATAATTTTTTAAACAAAGAATAAGAATATTCAATATCTCCTTTTTTAAAGGATAATAAAGCAGCTAAATTAAGAAAATTAATATTATCAGGTTCAATTTTAAGTGCTTTATCAATATAATAAATAGCATTATCTAAATTATTTAATCTTTCATTAATTAAAGCTAATTTTTCTAATACTTCAGGCTCTTCAATTATAGAATAATTTAAAACTTCTTCTAAGATCCTTTGAGCTTCTTTATAATCTCCTTTATATATGTAAATTTCAGCCATTTCTTTTAAAACTTCATTTATATTATAATTAAAATCTAAGCAATTTTTTAATAATTTAAGGGCTTTATCAAATTCATATTGTTTTTTAAAAGCATTAGCTAAATAATAATATATTTCAGGATTATTTGGGTCTAAATCCCTTGCTTTATATAACACTTCGATAGCATCTTCTAACTTATCCATTAAAATTAAGTGCTTTCCTAATAACAAATGAGCTAAAGAAGATTTCGGATTTAGCTCCGTAGCTTTCTTTAAATTAGAAATAGCATTACTAAATAAATTTTGACTTAAATAAATATAACCTAATAATAAATAAGACATATCAAAAACTGGATTTAATTCTATTAATTTCTTTAATAAAACAATAGCTTTTGAATAATCCCCAGAATCTATACTCAACAAAGAAAATAAATAAATAATATTCTGATTATCATTATACTTTGAAATTGATTCTTCAAAAAAAAATTTATAATCAGAATTCCTAGCATATAATATCCAACCTTTTAGTAAGAGATTGTAAGGTTCAGTTCCAGCTTTTAAAATTAGTTCCATATTTTCTAAAGCTTTATCAAGTATATAAGAAAACTTAGATAAATCAACATCATTAACATAATAAATCCTTGGTACATTATAAAAAAACTTGGTAATAAAATAATCTTCTATAAAATTAAAAACTTTTTCCTTTCTACCCCATTTTATCAAAAAAAAAGTATAAAAAAACTTACCCTTAATAAATAAAGGATAACTTTCAACAAGTAATTGAAAATTCCTAAAAGAATCAACAAACTGTTCTATCTTATCGTATAACAACGATAACTCTAATAATATTAATGGATCTTTTTTGTTTTTTAGTTGGTTTTCTAAAATAGAAATCCTATTCTTTATAGCCAAATCATCTATCATACAATCAATTATACTTTTCTTTATTAATATTTATTTTGGCTTTTAAATAATTTAAATCAATATAAAATCTATAACCACATAACAAACATGCAAATTCTTTGACTTCCTTTTCCTCTTCTAGAAATAAATCTTCTATATCTATATCTTCATAAATAATTCCTCTACATTTGGGGCATTTAACTCCTTCAATTATATCCCCTTCTAATTTATCCCAATCCAAATCATTTATAGATTCTTTTAATATATCTTCAAGTATTTCGTTATCTTTTTCATTGGCTTTATTTTTTTTATTATTTTTATTTTCTTTACCTTTTTTAGTATTTTTTTTTCTATTCATATAGTTAATTAAATTTAAAAACTAATTAAATTTATTAAATAGAGTAGTTATTCGGGATTTTTTTCTAGCACTTTCATTTTTATGAATAACTCCTTTAGAAACCGCTTTATCAAGTTCCTTATAAAGCTCCCTTAATTTCTCATTAATTGTATTCTTTAATTCTTCATTTTTATTATTAGCATATTGTAGTATAAGTTTTTTTGTATTTTTAAATAAAACTTTCACTTTTTTAAGAATAGCTTTATTTCTTAGAGTTCTTTTAAGAACTTTTCGTAATAGTTTAGCTTTTTTTAATCTTCGTTTTTGTTTTTTATTAACAGTAGTCAATTAACTTCACCTCCGAAATTTTTTTTATTTTTTACTTTTTGCAAGATTAATAATATCATTAATAGTTAAAGATTTAGGTCTTTCAATAGGATAATTAACAGCTCTAGCCCAAATGACTTGAGCAGTCATCCCTAAAACCCTAGAAACTCCAAAAACAACCGTATAAAACTCTGTTTCCTTTATATTATAATGATAAAGCATTGCTCCAGAATGTCCATCTACATTAGGATAAGGATCCCTTACCTTACCCCTTGAAGATAAAACTTCAGGTACAACCTTATATAACATCTTTATTAATCTAAATATATTAGAATCAAGATGATATTTTTCAACAAAATCTTTTAAAGCTAAGTACCTTGGGTCGGTAACTTTCAAAACAGCATGCCCAAAACCAGGGATTATTTTACCAGCATCTAAATAAGAATTGACGTAATTATACAACTCTTCTTCAGATGGTAATCTATTATAAAATGAAAGTATAGAAAGTATCCATTTTAATGAATCACTACTGGCACTTCCGTGTAATGGACCTGCCAAGCCATTTAGCCCTGCACTTACTGAATAATAAATATCAGACAAAGCAGAAGAAACATTAAAACAAGTATGAGCACTAACATTTCCTCCCTCATGATCACTATGTAATATTAAATACAATCTCATTAAATCAGCAAAGTCATTATTAAGTATATAATCATCATAAGGGTTAAGCATATAGGCAAAATTAGCAGCCCAATCTAAATCTTTATTAGGATTAATAAAAACATCATCCCTATAAGTTCTTCTGTATATGTAAGCAGCAATAATAGGAGCACGCGCTATCAAATTCAAAGAATCATCTAACATAGGTTTCCAATAATCAGATTTAGATAGATTATGTAATTCCTTAGTGAATATAGATTCTCGTTGCATAGATAATATAGCAATTGAAAATTGAGTCATAGGATGAGTATTAGAAGGAATATTCCTTAAAATCTCTATAACATATTGTGGAAGCTTTTGCTTAGTTTTTATATATTCTTCTAATTCTATAACATCACTTTCATTAGGGATTTCCCCCGTTAATAATAAATACCATATACCCAAAGCATAAGGGTAATTAGCTCCCTTAGGTTTTGGTAATTTTTCCAATACTTCGCTTATCTTATACCCTCTAAATTTAATCCCTTCATAAGGGTCAACAAAAGAAGTTTCACAAACTAATGCAGGAACATCCCTCATTCCCCCCAAAACTTGGCTAACTTTTATACTATCTATAGCAACGTCTCCATAATTACTAATTACTTCCTTATAAGTCTTTCTCCAATTTTCAACTATATTTTCCATTTTTTCTTTTAATGAAGTTTTAACTATCATAGAAAATCCCCCTTTTTATATAGTTAAACTAAATTAAATTAAACCAAAACTTTTAGATTATACAATTCCTTACAAAGTTCAGATATTTTATTAGCAGAAATATCCAGCTCTTTCTTTTCATTTTCTTCTAAATCAAATTCTATTATTTTTTCTATGCCGTTTTTTCCCAAAACAACAGGTAATCCAATGACTATATCTTTATATCCATATTCTCCATTAACATATACACTAATAGGTAATATTTCTTTTTTATCAAATATAATTGATTTAATCATTTTGAAAGTAGCTGCAGCGGGGGCATAATAAGCTGAAGAATTTTTTAATAAACTAACTATTTCAGCTCCACCTTTCCTCGTCCTTTCAATTAAATTACTTTGTACTTCAAGATCCACTAAATCTCTTAAACTAACTCCAGATACAGTAGTATATTTAACACTAGGTACCATAGTATCTCCATGACTACCTAATACAAAAGCGTTAATATTATTTTTAGATACGTTTAATTTTTCACTAATAAAATGAACGAATCTGGATGAATCTAAAACCCCTGCCATCCCCATAACTTTGGTCCTATCAAATCCATAATTACTTAAAATTTTATAAGTTAAATAAGTCATAGCATCTAAAGGATTAGAAACTACAATAACTATACAATTTTCACAATATTTAGGAATATTTTCAGATACTTCCTTAATAATAGAAGCATTAGCAGATAGTAATTCTTCTCTAGACATCCCTGGTTTTCTTGCTAAACCTGCTGTAATAACTATAATATCTGAGTTTTTTATATCTTTATAATCATTAGTTCCAATGACTTTAGAATCGGAATAAAAAATATTTAGCATTTGATTTATATCTAGGGCTTTACCTTGAGGCATATCTTTAACTATGTCATATAATACTACATCTGATATTTCAAAAATAGCTAATAATTGAGCTAAGGTAGCCCCAACATTTCCAGCTCCAATTATACTAACTTTTGCCTTCATTTATTATCCCTCCTGCTAAATTTTTATTTTACTTTATATTTTTTATACATTTTCATGGAGTATATCTAAAGCGTTTTTTACCTTAATAGTTCCTACTGTTATATGAGTTATATTACCATCAATAAAAACTAAGAATATTTCCTTATATCCTTCAATTTGTTGCTTTAAAGAATTAAGAAATATTGAATGAAATTTTTGCCAATCTGGAGTAGGAGTTAATGATTCTAATTTATAATATTCATTTTGTAAATCATTAATTAATTCTTGTAGTGTTTTTTTAGCTCTTTGAATTATAGGATCATCCAAATTATTATCAATAGGATTAGAAGAAAATTCTTTTAATAAAGCTATAATATTTTCAATATCCTTTTTATTAGCTAATAATTTTTCTTGTATTTTTTCTATGTTATCTAAGATATTAGCTAATTCATTTAAATAAATATTCTCCATATTTATTATATTTTATATTTTTTTAGTAAATCCTATATTAAAACTTTAATTAATTGAATACAAAAAATTTTTCTGGAATAAAATTTAATTTTAAATTAGTAAAATTAATTTTTATATTAATATCTTTTAATTCTTTATTATTTGAATTATTTAAAAAATTAATAAAACTGTTAATATTGATAAAATAAAGGTAATAATAGTAATCTGAATCTTCTTTTTTAATAAAATAAATATAATTTTGATTTCTAAAAGCATAAATAACGTCTTTTATAGAAAACAAAGGATTAACTTCTCTATTAAATTTATTAAATTTATAAAAAGTTAAGCCTTCATTACTTAACGTAATAAAAATAAAATCATTTTTAAACTTAATATTTGAAACATAGAATCCACAATTCTCAATTAAAATAAAATTATCTTTATCATATACTATTGCTATTGAATTATTATCCTGAATAAATAATAATTTATCGATTTTATCTAAAATAATATAATTTGATTCATAGCTATTTACTGCCTTAACTTTATAATAACAATTATCATCTATATCCTGAACAATATAATAAAATTCATCATTTATTTTTTCAAAGAAAGAATACAAAACTAAATCGTAATTATCCACAAATAACTGATTAATTATAAATAAATTTTTCTTATCAGAATCTGAGATTCTTTTAAGTAATTTTAATACAATTTTATTATTAAAAAAATCCACAGCAAAAATAAAATAATCATTATCTATTTTAGCCAATATCTTGTTATTATAGGAATATAATACCGCTATATTTTTAAAATTAAGTTTAAAAATACTTTTTACAATATCTTCTACATTATACTTAAAAACATTTTTAATATTAAATTTTTCATTTAATTCAAATACAAAGATAAATTTATCAAAGATTAAAAAAAGATAGTTTTCTTTATAAAAAGATCCAATATATTCAGAAAAATCGCTAAAAGAATATATTTTTTTTATACTAAAATTTCTAAAAAAATTCCAAAAATAAAATTCCCGTTGATAAAACAAATATAAATTATAAAAATTATTATAAAAATTTAAAAACAAAAAATAACGATTATCAGTTTTAATTAAATCCAAAAAATTATCAATAATTTTATAATTTATCTCTAGATTTTTATAATAATATATCTTATCATTTAATAAAATTAATTTATTATTAAAATTAGTATTTTCTTTTATATCATTTATATTTAAATCATTTTTTGCTAAAACAATAAAATTAATTACAAAAATGTATATAAATATATAAATTACTAAAATATTTCTAAATTTTTTTTTAAAAATTTTATAATTATATTTTAACATTAGTAAAAATTAGTTTATAAACTTGCTCATATAAATCTTCAAAATAAAATGGTTCTCCATCGAATTTATTAATTAATAAAGAACTTTTAGTTCCATTAAACATATAATATAATCTTCTTAATTGGCCCAACATATTTTGTTCAAAAAATACAACTTTTTCCATATTATCTATTAATTTCTCTATTTTTTCTATTGGGAAAGGATATATAGTTATAACTTTTATTAATCTAACAGGCACATTAGTTTTATTATGTAGCTCTTTTAATACATCTAATAGATAATAGAAATTAAAACCATAAGCTATAAAAGCAACTTTTGGATTTAATCCGATATCTATATGATCCACATAATATTCATTAAAATTTTGTAATTTTCTTTTTCTTTTAAGCATCATATTATGTCTTACTTCTTTATTTTCTGTAATAAATCCCTCTTCATCATGTTCATTACCAGAAATCTGGTAAGAAAACCCAGCAGTTCCTGGAATAATTCTATAACTTATCCCATCATCTGTTATAGAATACCTATTTAATTCCCCATTAAAATTAGCTAAATATTGCTCTTTTGTATCATTATTAACATACTTTCCTCTATTAATTTTTATATCAATTTGTTCAAGATTAATATAGTTAGTAGTATAAACATTTTCTGCTAAATTTAAATCAGATAAAACAATAACAGGTAGCTGATATTTTTCAGCCAAATTAAATGCAACATTAGCATAAACAAACATCTCATAAGGATTAGAAGGGAATAACACAATTTTTTCTATATCCCCATGTCCACAAAAAACTACATTAAGGATATCAGAGTCTTCAGTTTTAGTTGGTAATCCAGTAGATGGTCCTCCACGTTGTACATCTATTATAACGATAGGGGTTTCAGTCATGTATGCATATCCTATAGCTTCTACCATAAGGCTAAATCCTGGTCCAGAGGTAGCAGTAGCTGCTCTAACTCCTGCTATAGATGCTCCTATAGCTGAATTAATTGCAGAAATTTCATCCTCCGTTTGTATAGCTACTCCACCAAAATCTTTTATATTTTTTATCATCATCTCTAAAATACTACTAGCAGGGGTTATGGGATAACCTGAAAAATATTTAACTCCAGCATATAACATCCCCAAAGTCAATGCCTCATTCCCTGTTAATAAACTCATTCTTTTATTATTACTTATAGAAGGTATAATTATTTCTTTTAAATTATTTTGGTTTATATAATTTTTAACAAGATTATATCCCTCTAAAAAAGCTTTTTTATTATTTTCAACTACATTCATAGATTTTTTAGAAAATCTTTTTTCTATTTGTTTAAAAATATGCTCATAATTTAGGTTTTTAAAGATAGCTAAACTAGCTCCTAAAGCTACCATATTTCTAGATAAAGTATTCCCTGTTATCTCTCTTGCTATTTTAGATAAAGGTAATTGTATTTTAATAGCTTCTACATCATTAATTCCTTCAATATTTGTTGATTCATCATATATTATAAAAGTATCTTTGTTAATCTGTTCTTTAGATATCAAGATAGCTTTTTCATCCAAAGCAATTAAAACATTTAAATTTTTAGACCTAGCATGAACTTCATTTTCAGAGAATAATACTTCAAAAGTAGTATTACCTCCTTTTATTCTAGAAGAGTATTTTCTATAGGATGAAATATGAAACCCATTTTTAAAAGCGTTATAAGCGAAAATATGCCCAGTAGAATCTATCCCTTCTCCTTGCTCACCTGAGATTTTCCATAAAAATTTTATAGAATCACTCATTTTATTTCCTCCTTAAGTAAAATAAAATTCAATTAATTAATCCTTTTATAATATTTAACATTTTCTAAGCTCCCCCTTTTTAAATATATTTACAATATTCTTTACAACAAAAGGATAAACTAAAAAAACTATAGAATCTTAGTATAAAGAGATCTTAATTAAAAGTATTAAAAATATTAAACAAATGCTAATAAAAATATTCAAATTCCTTATAATGCTTTTTGTTTTTAGTATTATTAATATTTTATTTTATAAATCTTTTGCTGAAATAAACAGGTTAAATGTTATTTTTGAAAAGAAATTATCTAATCCAGAAAAACAATATGTTTTAATTAACTTAAGAACAATTAATAATCTAAAATCAGCATTCTTTTATAATTTAAAAAATCCAAATAATGTTGATTTAAATAACTCAGAAATCCTTATCCTTATTTTTTATCAAAATATTATGAAAGAAAATTTATATTATATACTAATTCCATTAATAAATATAGCTACTAATTTAAAAATAAACGATATAAAATTATTTTTTTATTTTAATAAAGAAATAAATTGTAATGAATGTAAAAAATCAATAATAAATCATCTTAATTTAATTGCTCCCTACTTTGTTTTTGAAATAAAGGAAAATATGATATTAATAACTCCTACAAAAGAGTTTTTAAATCAGTTAAATTTAAATTTATATGATATAACTAAAGAAATTTACAATTGTTCTTATGAAATTTATACCCCATACTAATAATTAGTATAAATAATGAATAGTATAATTACTGAAAATATATTAAAAAAGCGATTTTATTTTAAAGTTAGTGATTTTATTGACATAGATTATGATTTTGTAAACATTCTCGAAAAATTTAACATAGAAAAATATACAGATCATTATATTTTATTTCCTTATTCAATTAATACAGACACGAGAGTTTTTAGTGAAAATTTAAACCTAATAGATATTCTAAATAAAAGTAGCTTAAAATTTATAAAAATTTTTATATGTATAAAAGGGGAAAATTTTGATAGCCATAATTTTATTAATGATATCTTAAAAAAAGATATAGATTTAGTTATAATCGAAGATAATTTTTATAAACAAAATCAACAGCAAATATTAAATCTATTTAAAGTTTATAATAAAGCATTTATAGTAGTTAGTAATAGTGTTAAGTATTTAGGTTTAATTTCAAGAATTTTTATAAAAAAAATAAAACAAGATAACGATATAAGAATAATAGGAATAACAGGCTCTGCAGGTAAAACTACCACTAAAAATCTACTTTTTAATTTGTTATCGTTCTTTTTTAATGAAAAAGTAGTTGCTAGTAAAAAGAGTTTTAATAACGAAATAGGAGTTCCTTTTACAATATTTTCTATTAATAAAGATACTCAATATTTAATATTAGAGATGGGTATGCGAGGTTTTAATCAAATAGAATACTTGGCTAATATATCAGACATTGATTATGGGATTATAACTTCAATAGGACCAGCTCATATCTTACAAGTTGGGAATATTACTGGAGTTAATAAAGCTAAAGGAGAACTAATTGAGTATTTAATTAAAAATAATAAAAACTTTTTTATTTTACCTAAGGAGTATAAAATAAAAGAACATATAAAAAACACTAATTCAATCATACTACCTAACAAAAATTATTACATTTTTAAATATAATATAATTAATCAAGAAAATAAATTTTTAACTACATTTTACTTAAAATTTGGAAAAATACTAAAAAAATTTGAAATAAAAACTATACTATCTAAAGGAATCTTAAGGAATTTTTTAATGGCATTAGTTTTTATTAACAAATTAATAAATCTAAACTTAGAAACAAAAGAAAAAATAAAAGAAAAGTTAATATTAGATTTATTTAATTTCATAGAAAATGATTTATTTAACCAAGCTACAGAAGAAAATAGATTTAATTTTAAAATAAAAAATAATTTATTTATATTAGATGATTGTTATAACAGTAATCCTTTATCTATGAAAGAGAATTTAAATGTAATTTATAAATTAATAAATTATTTTGATAAAGCTTATTTAGTTATAGGTGATATGTTAGAGTTAGGGAAGTTTTCAAAATTTTATCATAAACTTATATTTAATAAAATCTATAATATTTTAGAAACTAATAAAAACAAAGTAGAAGCTATTTTAGTAGGCTCTGAATTTAAAAAAATTAAATATAATATTAATAATAACTATATTAAGCATTTTGAAAATGTAGATAATCTATTAGAATATATAACTTTGAATTTAAAAAAAGAATTAAATTATTTCAATAAAAAAATTTTGATAGATATAAAAGCATCAAGAGCTATCCAGCTAGAAAAAGTAGTAAATCTAATACTAAATGAATTATAAAACTAAAAAATATATGAAAAAAAATAATAAAAAAGAAAAGAAAATCAAAAATGATACAACATTTAAAAGCCCTCCAATTGAAACTATTACAAAATCAGCTTCAAATTTTAATGTTAAAATATTTTCTATAGATTTTAAATATAAGAGAAGTAATTTTGATGTAAATAAATACAATAATTTTTTAGCTAGTGTTGATAGTGATAATGAATTAGAAATAGAGATATTAATAAATTTAGTATATGCCCCTGTGCTAACATTAGGTCCTGGGATAAGAATCGGTATCTGGTTTCAAGGATGTAGTATAAGGTGTAAAGGCTGTATATCAAAACACACCTGGGAATTTGATAAAAAATACACAATAAAAATATCAGATTTAATAAAACAAGTAAAACAATACTCAAAAACGTATAATACTAATTCAATAACAATAAGTGGTGGGGAGCCTTTTGATCAACCATTAGCACTTTTAATTCTATTAAAGGAATTAAAAAAATTGAAATTTAATGATATACTTTTATATACAGGCTATAAAATGAGTTATCTAAAAAAAAGATATAAAAATATATTAGATTATATAGATGTGATAATAGATGGCCCATTTATAGAAACCAAAAAAACTAATAAAATTTACAAAGGCTCTAGTAATCAAAAAATGTATATACTTAATACTAATTTAAAAGAAATCTATAAGGAATATAGCAAAAAACTAAAAACTAACAAACTCCAAATGATAAATAAAAATAACGAAATATATCTAATAGGGATTCCTAACGTTGATTTTCAAGAAAAAATAAAAAACAAAATAAATCTCATATATTAATAATTTTTAAATTATTTTAAATTTTTTAGATTCATTTAAAATAATAGAAATACATTTAGCAGTTAAGATAGCATCTTCTAAAGCGTTATGTACATTACTACTTCTTTTTAGATTAAAGAAATTAGCAATAGATTCTAAACTCAAGCTTTGGGGTACATCAATATTATTATTTTTTAGGATTGTAAAATAATAAAAAGCTAATATTTTTAGGTCTAGGATTTTATGAGAAAATGGATAAGGGATTTGGTTTTGTTTATAAGCATATTGTAGAAAAATTATATTAAAATAAACACTTTGTCCAGCTAATACTAAATTCCTTAATTCCTTTTTATTTTTTAATTTTAAAGACTTTAGTATCCAGTCTTCAAACTGAGGAATTATTTCATAAATAGCAGGGGAATTTTCTAAATCAATCATAGATAAATAATGTACTTTTTGTGCTTCTTTTGAGAATCTATTTTCATAAACTGGACAAACATTACTAAAAAAATTAGATATTTCATTAAAATCCTGATCTAATAAAACTGCTCCTAATTGAATTATTTCGTGATATCCTACTTCAGTTCCAGTAGTTTCTAAATCTAAAACTAAATACATTTTAACCCCTTAAATTGTATTCATATTTTTTTTATTATTATTTATTTTTAGTATCCCTTTATATTATTATTATAGACTTTTATATAAATTCCTTAGCAATAATGAAGGGTAAAAGAGGGAAAAATATAATAATAATAAAAGATATATTGTAAATAAAAAGTAAAAAAACAATAGGTGCTGGGGTAGCTCAGGGGTAGAGCAGCTCACTCGTAATGAGCAGGTCGTGGGTTCAATTCCCATCCCCAGCTAATTAACACATATGAATAAAAAAAACATTAAATATCATATAATATTTTTAATTTTTTCATTAATTGTATTTAAAATAGTACTTGCAAATACTACTATAAGTTATAATGAAAAATTTTTAAGTTATTTATCAAGATACAATCAATATTTTTTATGGGATTTAGAGAATAAAAAATTAATTAAAACCAGTAATTTACCGGAAAAAATAAAAAGTGTTTTTTATATAGATAATGATAACTTAGCTCTTTTATCAGATAACTCAATTTTAATAGCTAACAACGTTATTTTAAATCCCCAACAAGAATATAACATAAACTATAATCCATTATTTCTATATACTTTAAATCCTACTGAAAACTATTATAAGTTCTTATTATTAACAGATAAAACCATTAACATTTGTGAAATAAAAAATGATAAATTAAAATATCTAAAAAAAGATACTATCTTAAAACCAACAGATTTAAAATATATTTCTAATAATGAGTTTTTAGTAAGTGCTAATAGGTTTGTATATTTATATAGTTTATCTAGTTTTTTATGGTTTAATTTTATAAGTAAAAAGAAAATGTTAGATTTTGATAAATTTGTTATTTCAATAGATATAGATACAAAGAAAAATAAGTTTTTAGTTTTAACAGCAGATGGGATTTTAAATTTATATACAATTAATTTTCAAAACCTAAAGACAATACAATTAACTAAAGATGAAAAATTAGCTTTATATGCTTTAAACAATAGCGATATAATAGTAAGTGATAAGACCTCAAGTATAAGAGTTTATGCCATTAGTGGTAGTCTAAAAAATACTTTAAACTTACCGGGAGATGTAATTAGTATAGAAAAAACCACAGATAATTTAATTATAATTTATGGAGATCCAGAAAAACCAAAATTAAAAATCATAGATAAAGAATATAATACAATTGCAGATATATAACAATAATAATTCAATGCTAAAATTGTTTTTGTTAGTTTCCATTTTTTTTATTTTAATCTTATTTATACCTTTTATTATAGCGCTTTTTTTATATTTTTTTAAGAAAAATTCATACATAGAAATTAAATTAAACAAGATTTTCTTTATAAAAGAAAATAATACAACCAACGCGATTATAGGATTTGAAGTTATATTAAAAAACAGTGGAAATTTTCACAGTATAATTTTAGATATAATTCCTTACCTTAATCCTCCTTATTTAAATTACTTTAAATTATGTATAAACAATCCAGTAAGTACTTATTTTGATACTATTATAATAAAAAAAAATAAAGAACAAAAAATTTATTGTATATTTATATCTAAAGATTTCTATAATTTAAAACCAGAAGATTTAAAACAATTTTACCTTAGTTTAAATATATTATATTATGATTTAAAACCATTAAGAACTTTATATAAAGAGTTTAATTTAAAAGATTTTGATAAAATTTATACAGATTTACCAATTGAATTAGCTAATTTATTTAATCATTTAACTAAAAAGCAAGAAGTCCAAATAATAAATAAATCTGTTAAAGAAGAATTCAATATATATTGCTTAAAAACTCCAATAATAACACATTTTAATAATGATGAAGAGCTAATTAATTTAATAATAGAAGGCTTAAAGTTAATAAGAGATAAAACAAATGGGAGCAAAAAAGTTTTAATATCGATAGCAGAAAGCTTAGTAGCTATTATTCAAAAAAGAGCGTTTAATATTTACTCAATAGAACCTAATTTTTTAGCCAAGTTATTTAATCATTATTTTAATGAGGATAGTTCATTATCAAGTAACTACGCTTTGAACAAAGTAATACAAGAAATAGGATTTATAAGATTTTATATAGGAATAATAGCAGGAATATTAGGGAAATTATTAAATCAAAGTGGGTGGTTTTATAAAGTAGCTGGTAGGAAAGCAGCAGCAGTTGATGATGCAGGAGGAACTATTAGACCTTATGATAAATATGTAGTTTTAGCACCCGATAATCCCGATACCTGGGCTATTTACTTTAAAAACAAACTCATACAAAAATTAATAGAAAATAACTTAGAAAATTTTAAAAATTCAGTAGATATATTCATAGTAGATGCAAATGACTTAGGAAAAGTTGATATTCTTGGAAAAACAGATTCCAACAAAGATATCAATGAATTCATAATTAATAGTTTAAAAAGTAATCCTCAGGGAAATGATGATCAACAAACACCTATTGTATTAATAATAAAATAATAAAATAATAAAAAATATCTTATAAAGGGAAAATAACAAAAATATAGAATAATTAAAATAATGATGTTAGTTAGTGTTTTAGCTATTAGTATAAATATTTCTACTGATATCTTTGTATGGATATATGCGTTATTAGTATTATTTATTTACAGCTTTTTGTATAAAGATAATATATTTTATAAATTTGCGGAGCATTTATTTATAGGTGTTTCTGCTGGATACTGGGTAGTTTATACTTATTGGAGTTATCTACACCCTAATATATTCCTTAGTTTAGAAAGAATATTATACATGAATTACTTACACAATTCTTTAATTAAAGATCAAGTAATACCTTATTATAATTTTGATTTAATACTACCAATAGTAGGGAACTATAAATTAACATTAGGATTACCTTCACTAACTTCTAATTTTTGGGCATTATTAAACATAATAATTCCAACAATATTGGGATTATTAGTTTTAGCAAAGTTATTTCCCAAAATTGGATGGGTTAGTAGAATATCCATTGCATTTATAATAGGTGTTACAGCAGGTATAAACATATACTCTACAGGGATAGCAGATATAATAAAACAAATAAATTCAACAATAAATCCAATATTTAACCTTACTACAGGATCTATAGATTGGGTTTCAACTATAATAATGTTAGTAGGTGTTTTATCTACTTTACTATATTTTTATTTTGCTATAGAGTTTAAAGGGCCAGTATTAAATGTAGTAAAAATAGGGATAATATTTTTAATGATAGGGTTTGGGACAGCCTTTGGTTTTACTGTAATGGCGCGTGCATCCCTAGCTATCCAAATCTTTAATTTCCTAATCAACCAATGGTTAGGCATAAAAATAAATTAGAAAATAAATTTAAAAATAAATTAATAAATTCAAAATATAATAATTTATGAATAATTTAGAAAATGAACAAAAAATCCAATACATATACGAATTAATAAAAAAATATGAACTACAAAATATAGCTTCATTTTTATTAGAGATAATGTATCCTTTTAGAAGAATAATAGGAAGCATAGTGCTAGTTTCTGAACCCTTTTTATCAATATTTATTAATCCCATTGAAATAGATTTCTTTTATAAACTATTTTATGAAAAAGATAATCTAAATAAACTAAAAAAACTTCTAGAGGAAGAAAACACTGAGTAAATATCTCCATTAATAATTCATTTAATAAGCAAACAATAAAAGGTATGAGTAATTTAAAAAATAAAGAAATAATTCAGGAGTTAGTAGGAAAGTTATTACAAAAAGATACATCTATATGGATAAAAGACGAAGAAATAGATAACAGAATAGATTGGATAGATTTAAATATAGAAAAGGTTATAGAAAATATTGAAAATAATCTTAAAGGTTATAAGGATTTTGATAATTATATTTTATTAGGGATGGGAGGTTCTAGTTTATCTAGTTTAGCATTCTCTAAAATATTACCAAATAACAACAAATTAATAGTTATTGATACAATTAACCCAAATTATATTCATAAAATAGAAAATAGTATTAAAAACAAAAAAAACTTATTTATAGTATCTAGTAAATCAGGAACAACTATAGAAACAGACACTCTTTTTAGATATTTTTTCAAAAAATATTTTAACAAAGATAACTTTATTTTTATAACAGATAAAAACTCAACTTTAGATTTAGAAATAAAAAATAATTATAAAGAATTAGTAGTTATAAATCCTAATGAGAATATAGGAGGAAGATACTCAGCTTTTACAGAATTCGGATTAGCTCCAGCTTATTTAATAGATATTAATTTAAAAGATATCCCTAATATAATAAATCAAACTAAAGATAATATTTATGATCTAATAGATTATGATTTATTTAATAATTTATTATCTAAAATAGATAATAATTATTTTGAAATAGTTTTTAAATATAATACAGATAAGGAAAAATATGTAGGCTATTGGTTAGAACAATTAATAGCAGAAAGTACAGGCAAAAATAATAAAGGAGTTCTTCCAATAATCTATGATTTTAGATATCATTACCTTGAAAATCAAAACACATTAAAAATATATGACTTACAACAAATAGAAAATATATTTTCTTATATGTATTTATGGTTTATACAAACTGGATTAATAGCTTCTTTAATAAAAGTTAATCCATTTAATCAACCAGATGTTAAATTATCTAAGGATACAACTAATCAAATTCTAAAAAATAAATCAAATTATAACATAAAAGATTATTATATAAACAATAGTTTAAATTTAAATAAGAATTTAGTTATAGATTTTATTAAGAAGAATCTTAATGAAAATAAAAGTTATATAGTTATTCAGTATTATGGGGATTATGATGATATAAATGATAAAGAGGAATTACAAAAGGAGTTAATTGAGTTATTTAAAATGCCTGTAATATTAAGTTTAGGTCCAAGGTATTTACATTCAATAGGACAACTATATAAAGGGGGGCCTAAAAAAGGGATATTTATACAAATACTTAATTATTCAGATAAAATACCTTTTGAACTAAAAGAAATAAATGAATTATTTATATATCAAGCGCTAGGAGATTTTATTACCACTAAGAACCTTAACTTACCAATTATAGGTATCTTAAAAGAAGGTTAATAAAGTTAATAAATGTTAATTAAAGATAAATAAACATGGTAAAGCCAAAAATAAAACATAAAGCAGCAGAAATATCAGAAAAACAAAAAGAAAAAGAAAAACTAGCCCTTAAAAATTTCATTGTAATTGTTATTATATTATATATAATTTTATCAATCGGAAATAACGTATATAATTCAAAAGTTTTTGCTAAAAAAGATAAAGTAATTTTAGATGGATTAGAAATAAGTTTTAATACTGATAAAGATAAGTACGATATAGGAGAAAAAGTAACAATATATTTAGTAATAAAGAATACTACTTCTTCAAAGAAAGAAATAAAATTTAATTCGCCAGATATAGCATATATAACAGTTTTAAGGCCAATAAACTTGGGGATAACTAAGTACTATACAACAGTTTGGACAAATAAACCTAAATCCAAGCAGATTCCTAATCCATATTCTATAACATTAAAACCATTTGAAAAGTTAGTCTTTCCAACTGTTTGGGATCAAGTAGATATGAATGGCCAACCAGTTAAAGTAGGTAGATATAAATTCATTGTGGAATTAAACACTCCAAAAGAAGTAAAACTCCAAGCAGGAAATTAATAAGGATCATAAATCTAAACTACTTAATTGAATGCTAAAAAAATAAACTCATTTGGTAGAAAAATCTTACAATTGATTTAAGAAAGATTTAGTTCTCAATTAATTTCAATTATAAAGCTAGTATTTCTAAGATAGTTTAATTTATTTAAAATTATAAACAGTCTTTTGTTTTTCAATTAAATTAATTACATAGTTTAATATTAATAAAAACAAAATATAAAATATAATAAGTAAAAACAAGCTATAGTTAGTATTATAAATATTAAAATATTTTTCAATAAAAGTAAAGATATATTCAGCAAAGAATAAATGGAAAACATAAATAAATAGAGAATGTTTTCCTAATTTATTAAAAAAAGACAAAAGCTTATCATTAGCATAAAGAGAATTGGGTAAATTAAGTAAAATATAAAAAAGTAAAAAAATTAAGCTTAAGCTCCAGTAGATAAAATCTAAAGTAGGGGGATAAAATAATTCAGCATATCCATCCCTTATTATTAAAATATCTTTAATATTATATAATCTTATACTCAAGATTAAAAAAACGAAAAATATAAAAATAAAAAAGTACTTATTAAAAAAAATATCTCTTTTATTGTAATATAAATTAAAGAAAAAAATACCCATTAAGGCAATTCCAAGGAAAGGGAAAATAGGGAAATAGCCATCTATTAAAAAATGCTTTAAAGAATAATTTACTAATACAAATTTAAAAAAAGATAAATCAAATAACTTAGCTTCAATAGGTAAATCAATATATCCATATTTAATTTGTAAAAAAGGAGTTATTATAAAAATAGCATTAGAAATAATAAATATAAGAAAATGAGATAATTTAAAAAATAAGCTATTAACAATAATACTAAATCCGATAAGATATAAAACATCAAAAGAACAAAAAGGGAAGATTCTATATATGATACTATCGATAAATATAGCCCAGAATATTATATATAATCCTCTTTTAAAATAGTAAGAATAGTTATAATTTTTAAAATAATGGTTATAGGTAATCATAAAATTAGATAATAAAATAAAGATGGGAGCCGCCAAGGTGTATAAGAATCTGAATACAAATGGGGGATTATCTATAAAATATGGGCTAAAATTAGCTAAAATCATAAAAAAAATAGCAATTCCTCTAAGTATATCTATTTTTTCGTCTCTTGAAAGCATTAGTTTATTAATTTATAATAACTTAAGGAGCTTTAGAATAAATTAACGACATTTTGAGTGAAACGTGCATTTTTAAGAGAAGAATGAGCTTCATCGCGATAATTTATATCAATGTTTTTAATAACATTAATTAAGAGATTTTTTAATTTTTCTTGGTTTTTAATAAAATTTTGGACAGCTAACTCATGAGAAACGGGTTCAATAGATGGCTCATCTTCTAAACCCACGTCATAATCAGTAATTAAAGCGATCCCAGCAAAAGCTATTTCTAATTCTCTTGCTAGAATAGCTTCAGGCATCTGAGTCATATTTATAACTTCAAATCCCATTTTAGTATAATATCTACTTTCAGCTTTTGTAGAAAATCTCGGTCCTTCTATTACAACAACTGTGCCTTTTGGATGGAAAGATAAATCTAATCTTTGAGCTTCTTTTATTATAATTTTTCTAAGATATTCAGAGTAAGGATAAGCAAAAGATACGTGAGTAGTAACTGGCCCTTCATAAAATGAATTAGATCTTTTAGTAGTTCTATCAAATATCTGATCTAATACAACAATATCACCAGGTTTTATATGAGGTTGTAAAGATCCTGCAGCACAAGGGCTTAAAATAAATCTAACTCCTAATTTTTTTAATGCCCAGATATTAGCTTTATAAGGTACAAAAGAAGGAGGATATCTATGATCTTTACCATGCCTAGGGATAAAAGCAACTTTCTTAGAATCTATTTCTGCAATTGCTATTTTATCAGAAGTAGGTCCATAGGGTGTTTCTATACTTATTTCAACTGAATCTAAAAATGAATAAAATCCAGTACCTCCTATTACCCCTATATCAGCTTTAAAAGCTTTTTCCATTTTAATTTCTCCTTTCTATTAATTACTGTTTAATTAATTACTCTTTATCTTCTCCTTCTTCTTTAAAGTATTTAAGGAAATCAGTAGGTTTGATTTTATCCAAGAACTGTTTAAACCTTTGCTTTTCTTCATCTTCTGGTAAATTAGAAATACTTTTAACTTCATTATTTTTTTCAGTATATTCAACAATTGGGACATTTTCCAATAAGTTTTCATTAACATAGATAGGTGCGTTAGTTCTAACAGCAATAGCTATACTATCACTAGGCCTTGCATCTATTTCATAAGTTTTATCTTTATAATTCAGGTATATTTTAGCGTAATAAGTGGATCCTTTTAGTTCTGTTATAACAATTTTTTCAACATTTACTTCTAAAGTATCAAAGATATTTTTAATCAAATCGTGCGTCATTGGTCTTTCTATTTTAAGTTTTTCCAAAGCTATAGCGATACTAGATGCTTCAAAATGTCCTATTACTATTGGTAGAATATTTTTGTTTTCTTCATCTTTTAATATTACAACCGCATCATCAGTAACAATATCAGTAGCTAATTGATAAATTTTAACTTTTTTTAGCTTCATAATTAATTTAATATAATATACTGGGCTATTTATATACCGCCTTAATTTGTATAATTATTTTAGCGTTCTTTAAACCCAGCAGGCGGTATTTAAGAACGCTAAATTTTAATTTTATTTTAAGGATGCCGGAGGCGGGACTCGAACCCGCACGCCTTGTAATAAGGCGGGAGATTTTGAGTCTCCTGCGTCTGCCAATTCCGCCACTCCGGCTTATTCTTCCTTTTATTATACTTATTTTACTTTATAAAGCTTTCCCCTCTTATAATCCTACCTACATCATTAAAAGAAACAAAAACTACAAATACTAATAAAACAATTAACCCTACTTTATGAAATATTTCTTCCTTATCAGGGGTTATAACAATATTTCTTGTATATAATCCAATTTTCTTCAATAATAAGGAAATTCCAATTAAGATATAATTTATAATAATAAAAAGTAATCTTCCACCATCCAAGGCAGGAAAAGGAAATAAATTAAATAATCCTATTATTACGTTAATTAATCCAACCAACATAAGATAATCATATATCCCCTGAGTAGCAAAATCATACATAATTTTAGTTATTCCTATAGGTCCTGCACTTTGCTCATAAACTGTCTTTAATGGAATATGCCCTGTAAATATACTTAATATAACATTTAAGTATTTAACGGTTACATCATAGATAGTAGTTATAGATTTATAAAATCCTCTTAAAAAATCTATTTCAAAAAATACCTTTGATTTAGGGTTGAATCCAATATAAGCAAAATTATTCACTTTATCCCATAAAGTTTTTATTTTAAATTCCTTTATTTCGTTTCCTCTCTTTACTTTTACATATATTTCTTTATCTTTAGCATTATGGATATAATCAATCATCTTTTGGCCATCTTTATAATTTAAAATTAGATTATCTACTTGTAAAATTACATCACCGGTTTTAAGATAAGAATATGCAGGTGTATCGGGTTTTACCATAAAAACTTCCGTAGTTATTGTAGGATTAAAAAATGAAAAAAGTATAAAAAATATGAAAAATGCTAATATATAATTAAAAAAAGGTCCTAAAAATATAATTAAGAACCTTGAATATAAGGGTTTAGAATAGAAATTAGTTGGGCTTACATTATTAGGATCATAATTTTCTCCTTCAGGTAAAACATACCCCCCTAAGGGTAATAATCTAAAACTATATTTAGTTCCATTTATAACCTTAGACCATAATTCTTTACCTAATCCTATGGAGAACTCTTCTACTTTAACTCCTGTTATTTTACATCCTAAATAATGCCCATATTCATGAAATAATATAATAAAAAAGAAAGCAAAAACTACTAGTAAAATATAAAAAATATTAAAAAATATATTAGTAAGTAATTCCATTTTAATTCCTCCTTAAATATATTATTAAGATAATACTTTCAATTTTAAAAGCTTAGAAGAATACTGAACGAAGGGTAAATTTTCCGTATAATCCTCAATTATTTCTGCATTAAAATCAAGCTTGATATAATAAGATATATTTAAAATTTCTATATATCCTAAAATAGTATTAGCTTTTACTATTGCTCCCTTAGTTATATTTAAATTCTTATTATTAGCAAAATAGAATTTCCCAACTAAAGTAGAAATAATATCAACAAATTTTTCATTATTTTCTTCGTAAAAAACTAACTTATATCCATCTTCTATTCTTTCTTTAAAATCTTCTAAATCACTTTTCTTATTATTTTCATTATCAGAAACAATAATTTCATTTTTATTTTTAGGCTTACTTTTTAAATTAGTATTTCTTAAATTATTTTCATTTTTTAGTTTATTAATTTTAATTTTTAAATAGAAATCGTTATTATTAATTTCAAATTGATTAATTGAAGATTGATTTATTTTTTTTAATATATTATCAACAATCTCTAAATAATTCTGGTTATCATTCATTATTATTTTTAGTAATATTTTTATTTTAGTTATTATTTTTATTGATTTTGTATTATAATAGTATCAGCGACTAATTGGCCATTATAATTTCTTATTGATACTTGTACATTTTTATTTAAAACTTCATTTAATGCAGTTTTATTATTTAATAATATATATTTCCCTTCTTTTTTAACAAAAATATTTGTAGTTTCATCAATTTTTAAAGCTAAATTATTATTATCATAAGTATAAATATTTATTTTGTTATTATCTATGGTAAGTAGCTTACCATAAATTAAAGAAGAATTATTAATTTGATTATTATTTAAATTAGTCATGTTATTTAAATTAGCTAAATATGAATCATTATTTGGGATATTATTTTTATTAGGATTTTCTAGGTATTTTGGTTGAAATTGTGCTAAATAATAATAATTAGGAACATTATTATTTAATTCCGATGACTTTAGTTCATAATATATTCTATTAGAAGGATAGTTAGTTAGCATCATATTATCATATGCTAAGTAATCTTTATACAATTTTAACTCATATGAAGCATATCCATAATTAGTAACAGGAGTATAATTATAATAAGGATAACTAATATCGTTTGATCCTATTTTATAACCATAAATATATTGATAATCAACTGGCAAATACCCAACATAAGATACTTTAACGGGGATATTATAATTATTATTTGAATAATTAGGGGTATTTTGATAATTTTTAAGTAGTATTTGATATTCTGGTTTATTGTTATTAATATTTTGATTAACTAAACTAAAATTGTCAACACTAATAGAAGAAACATACCCATTATTATAATTTAGAGTTATATCAGCACCTTCGTATAATGAAGCAGCATTAATTATATTTCCATTCATATCAACTACTTTTAAGTTTTTAGAAATGGGCAAATTTAATATTTCACTATCTGTTTTAACTACTACAGTATCTACTCCAAATCTAACAAACTTTCCACTTATAACTTGAGAATATGAAAAACTCATTAAACTAATGCTAACCAAACAGAATATTATTATTATTGTTAAGATTTTATTTATATTCTTCATTACTATTTTCACCTCTTATTACTTTTTCTTTATAATATAAATTTCTATCTATTATTAATATTCCCTTTTTATTATATTTTAATCAGTTTTTAATGTTAATTTTTTGTTAATTTTTAAATTTATTAATTTTATATACAAAATAATAAAAAATAATTAAAAAATAATGAATACTCTTATGCCTTGAATTTTGTGAAAGAATAAGAACTAAATTAAAAGAGTTGCGGGAGTGGGATTCGAACCCACGACCTTTGGGTTATGAGCCCAACGAGCTGCCACTGCTCCATCCCGCGCTACCTATTTATAATATTCTATATTACTTAAAAATTCCCTTCTTATATTATTCAAACTAACCAACTTATTAAGTTTTAGCTTCCCAGTAATTTTCAAAATTAGCCATTTAAAAGATTAGTTTCTAAAGATTTTTATTCTTAATGCTCATTAAATCAGCAAAAAATATTTTAAAAATATTATATACACAAACTGGTATTTTGTAAATATCAATTCATATATAAAAAGAGGTGATTGCTTAATTTATTCCTCATCCTTCTATGATACCTTAATAACCTTTTTCACATAACTCCAAAACCTAATAACTCATTTATACAAAACCTACAATTAGAAAACATTTATTTTTAGTCAATTTTTTGATACCTAAGTAATACTTTTGAATTTATAAGTGTATATTGAACTTCTCTCCCGAATTTTTTTATCGCTTCTTTTAGGGTGGTTTCAGCATTTACTATTTCAACTTCTACTTTTCCTTCCCTTTTCCAAAATTCCAAATACAAGAACTTCAAGCTCAAAAAGTTTAGGAGCCCAAATGTGCTTATTTTCACAATATGAGCAATGCATAAATTTTTTAAAATACCATTTTGTCTTAAAAAAAATCTTGTGCTTTTAGTTAGTTATTAGTTTAGAAAGTTTAACTATTTTCATTTTTTCCCTTTAACTTAATTTCAATATATGTAGAATTAATTAAGTAATGGCCAAAAGATATATATTTCTTTTTTTTGTTAAAATATTTAATTAAAGTTTTTAATTAGAATAAATAATTTTTTCTACTTCTTTTAATGTTTCTTTTTTTATAGGCTTTGAAATATCTAAACCCGTTTTTTCTTTATATTTCTTCTTAAATTCCTTTTCTAAATCAATTAAATCCTTTATAGCTTTTTTAAATCTATTTTTATAATATAAATCACCAATATTATTATATCCTTGAATTAATATTTTAATAGAAGAATCAAAATCAGTTTCTTCTTCTAAAAATATTCTACTTAACCTAACATAAGGTTCATAAGTATCAGGTTTAATAGCAATAGCTTTATAATAAAATTCTTTAGCTTTATCAAATAACTTAGCTTCATCATAACAAATGGCTAACAAATAGGGCCCATAAAAATCATTTTGATTTTGATTATAAAATTCATAAGCCCAATTAATAGCTCTATTAGTTTTCCCAATATCTATAGCATAGGTAATAGCTAAAATATAATATTTTCTATTTTCTTTATTGATAGCTAAAGCTTTATCGTAATAATTTAAAGCCATATCTACATCATTAACTCCTTCATAAAATTGTGCTAACTTAATATAATATCTATCATTTTTATCTACATTAATAGAATTAATAAAATCTAATGCTTCTGGAATCTTAACATAACTCTTTTTATAAGTTAATCCTAAAATATAATAAGCTTCTAAATTATTACTATCTTTTTTTATATACTCTTTTATAATCTCATTAGCTTGAACTAATTCATCTAAATAAACTAATACCTTGGCATATTTTAAAAGTAATTTATTATCTTTAGTATAGTAATTTTCTAATATATTTTTTGCCTTAGAATATCTCTTATTTTCAATAAGAACATCCGTATAAATAGAAATTAAATTAACTAAATTAGAGTATTTCTTAGATAAAGCTAAATCATAGGCTTTAGATAATAAATTTTCAGAATTATCTAAATTATTTTTATCATAATTTATTTTTGCTAAAAAAATAATAGCATCAATATTATTAGGATTATATTTTAAAGCTTCATTAAAAATATTTTCACTTTGATAAATATCCTTTTTTACATTATACAAAATATATCCCCAATTATATAAAATTTTAGAAAAATTAAGATTTTTTTGGTTTTCATTAGAAATATTATCAACAAATTGCTCTTTTAAAATTTTTAAAACTTTTTTAGAGTTATCTAAATTACTATCTAAATAAGCATATAAAATCATTTTTGCTATTAAAGCATCTAATTTAGACTCTTTTTGAATTTCTTTTATAATTTCTTCTGCTTTGGCATAATCCTTATTTTCTATATATTTATTAAACAAATCTATTTTAGAATCATTAGCAAAAACTAATATCAAACTAATTACTAAAAAAACTAAAACAAAATAAAGAAAATATTTTTTTAAGATGTTTTTTTTATTGAAATTCATCAGAAACCCTAATAAACAAAAGTGTATATTCTTATACACTTTTGGCAGACTTATTTTTATTCCGCCACGTTAGCCTTATAGTCTGCAGGCGGTATTAGGATAATTACAAGTATATTACCTAAATTTAAACTTCCTTAATAACTCTCTTAAATGCTCTTTTTACTTTTATTGGTTGCATTGATATTGAGTCTTTAATTTTTAATATACCTTTTTAACAGTTTTTAGCAGGTATTTCAAATTTCCTTTATTTAATTTAAAATTTTTAATGAAAATCTTTATTTTAGAGATTTAATATTAGAATCAACAAGCCCTTTTCTAGTCAAAGTAAATCTTCCATTTTCATCTATTTTTAATATTTTTACAACTATTTCATCATTTAATTTTAAAACCGTTCTAGCATCACTAACAAACCCTAAACCCAATTCAGATACATGAAGCAATCCAATTTTACCAGGAGCAACTTCAACAAAAGCCCCATAAGGTTCTAATCTAATTATTCTCCCTAAATAAACATTTCCTTCCTTTATATTAACAATAGCTTCTATTATAGATTTAGCTTTAATAGAATCATCTTCACTAGAAGAATATATCAAAACCCTTCCATCTTCTTCTATATCTATTTTAACTTTAGTTTGTTCTATAATTTTTTTAATAATCTTCCCTTGAGGTCCTATTATATCAGGAATCTTAGAAGGTTCTACTTGTATAATAGTAACCCTAGGAGCATGAGGTGCTAAATCATTAGGTTTACTTATAACATTATACATTTTTTCTAAAATAAAATCCCTACCTTCTTTAGCTTGTTTTAGAGAATTATAAACAATATCTAAAGTTAACCCTTCTAATTTAGTATCCATCTGGATAGCAGTGATTCCATTATAAGTACCAGCTACTTTAAAATCCATTTCTCCAAAGAAGTCTTCAAATCCTTGAATATCAGTAAGCAAAACATAATCGTTTATATTTTTATCATTAGTAATCAATCCAATAGATACTCCCGCAACATGTTTCTTAATAGGTACCCCAGCATCCATTAATGCCAAACTACTACCACAAACAGAAGCCATAGAAGTAGAACCATTAGATTCCAAAACTTCAGAGACAACCCTAATAGTATATGGGAATTCTTGTTCAGATGGAATTAAATATTCTAAAGCTCTTTCTGCTAAATTCCCATGTCCAATTTCCCTTCTGCTTGGAGCTCTTAATGGCTTAGCTTCTCCAGTAGAAAAAGGTGGAAAATAATAATGATGCATATATCTTTTAAATTCTTCTTCTAGGATTAATCCTTCTATCATTTGTTGATCAGTTTTAGTACCTAAAGTTACAACTGATAAAACTTGAGTTTGTCCCCTAGTAAATAATGCACTTCCATGAGGATAAGGTAAAACCCCTACTTCTATTTCTATTGGTCTTATCTCTTTTAAATCTCTTCCATCTATTCTTCTCTTTTCATTTAAAACCTGTTCTTTTAAATATTTCTTTAAAAATTTCTTCTTAACAACATTAAATATAAATTCTGTTATTTTAGAACTATTAATTAACTCATTAAACTGATTTTTAACTTCATCAGTTTCGTTAGTAGAAACTAAATTAATTAAATTTTCTAAACTTATTTCGTCCATTAGGATATTTCTTTGTTTTTTATCTTTTTCATTTAATAATTTTAAATTTAATTCTTTAAAATATTTTTGATACATTTCAGTTAATAAAGGAGGTATTTCAATAGAAGTAGTTTCTATTTTATCAGGTTTTAATTCATTATAAATTTGATATTGAAATTCATTAATTAATTTATTTTTTTGAAAAATCTGAGAAATTAAATTAAAAACGAATTCTTCGTCAATTTCATTAACTTTAGCTTCTATCATAGTTATCTTATCCTCAATAGAAGAAACTACAAGATCAATATTTTCATTAGTTATATTAAAAGCAGAAACAGGTTTATAAAACGGTATAGGACTTATCAATAATGCTAAAGAAGTACCTAATAATCCTAGAATTTCAGGACGTTCTTTTATATCAGCAGAAAAGACATTAACATATACATTAATATCATTAAAAAAATTGTGATCTATTAAAGGCCTTATAGTTCTATCTATTAATCTAGCTTTAAGGATTTCATTATCACTAGGTTTTCCTTCCTTTTTTATAAACCCTCCAGGGATCCTACCAATAGCATACATCCTTTCAATATAATCTACAGTTAAAGGAGTAAAATCAACATCAGTTCTGGGTTTTTCACTAAAAGTTACAGCACACAAAACCCAGCAAGTACCACTTTTTACTACCACACTACTAGCAGCTTGCTTAGCTACCCTATTAATCTCAAATTCTATTTCTTTATCATCTATTTTTAAGATATATTTTTTCATAATCTTTTTTCACCCCTTTTAATAGCTTTTTAAAATCGTATATTTCCTAAAACTCATTATATAAACCCAAACGATTATTTCTAGCAAACTCGTTAGCTTTCTTAAAAATTTCAGAATATTTAACATTCGGAGGAATTGTATAAACCTTAGCATAACCATTTACAACCAATATCAAATTTAACATACAACCATTAGATAGATAAACATATGCCAAAATTCTGCCATATTTATCATACTTATTTATATCATACTCTAAATATAAATACTCTTGATTTTTAAGTATATTGTAAGTATATTCTTTAGCTTTTAAACCTGATGAAATAATTGTTTGTTCATCTTTATGAGTTCTTTTAACATCCCTTTCCAATTTTGGGTTTCTAGTACTTTCAGGAGTATCTATCCCTATTAATCTAACCTTATATTCTTTATTTTCATTTAATTCTATAACTTTTATAGTATCCCCATCTATAACTTTATAAAACTTAACTTTTTCAAAATCATTTAAAGAATTTTTTACAAAATTAGGATCTAAACTTTTTAAGCCATTTTGATTAATAAAATTAACATAATTTAAATAATAATCTTTATTTTGTTTATGTAATAAAATTAAAGCTAAAAGAATCAAAAAAAGAGAAATAAAATTTAAAAATCTTGCAAAAAAATTATTCTTTGATTCAATATTTTTTTTACTTGTCATTCATTTATTACTCATTTACTATGATACTAATTTAAGATTCAATTTGTAAAATTTTATCAAAATCCTCTTTTATTAAAAGTAATTTATATATTTTATATTTTAAATTCGAATCAATTTTATTTTTATTTTCAATAATATTTTCAAAATTTTCATTTAATATATTATAAGCTTCATCATAATACCCTTGAAGATCTATTATATTATTTAGATAAATTATTTTAACTTCATCATCATGCGGATATTTTATTATATAATCTTTTAATAATTTAATTTTATCTTTTAAAGATAAATTTTTAATACTACTTAATAGATTTTCTTTTTCTATTTGTTGAATTTTATCAGGAGGGATGAGATTAGAATAAGTTTTAAAAAGATACTGGATTAAGTCATTTTTACCATATTTTTGTAATTCATTTATTTTTTCAATAAGAAAATTAGAAGGATCAATGCCATTTAATTTTAAAGCTTCAACATATTTTAAAATATAATCTCCTTCTAAAGGACCCATATCTATTAACATATTAGCAATATCAAGTAATTTATTATAAATTCCTTTAGATTTAGCCATCTCATAAGCCCTATGTAAATATTCTATTTTTTTATCTTTTACATTAAATTTTTCTAACCAATTAGAACACTCTATATATAAATTAATGTTATATGGATCAATTTGTAATCTTTTTTCAAAAGTTTCTAGTATTATCTCGAGTAATTTACTTTTTTCTTCAGGAAAATTCTCTATTATGTTAAAGGAATTAAAAGTTTCTAAGAGTTCTATATATGCTTGAGCTTGCAAAAACTTATTTAAAGAATCAAATAATAATTTTTTTGCTTTTTCTTTTTGATCTAAAATCAATAGCCAATTAGAAGCTCTGATTCCAGTTTGAGCAGAGAATATCTTAGAAGAAGGATCATTTTTATATTTTTCTATTTTTTTTAGGCTAAGTCTAACCAGATCTCTATATAAACCTAAGGATTTATAAATATTTTCTGCATCATCATACCAACTTATACTTTGTAAAGGCTCACTAATATCTCCTATCATCTCTTGAGCTAATGCCTTCTCTAGAACATTACCACTGATTATCTTTATAACATTATCTATTAAAGATTTTCTAAATATAGTTTTAGAACTATTTAACTTAGATAAAGCATCTAAAAACCCTACTTTATAATTATCAGGATCAAATTTATATAAATTGCTTATATTACTTTCTATTTGTTTATACTCTTTTTCAGAAAAGCCTTCCCTATTAATTTTATCTATTACTTCTATTGTCTTATATATACCCCCTAATAAATTATATTTATTAGCAAAATCTTTTCTGAAATTAGAACTATAAGGGGCACTTACATTTATAATTTTTCTAACATTATCACGTATGACTTCCCTATAATACTCTTCTTCTTCACTTAAAATACAAAAACCTACTTCTATTGCTAACTCTAATATTAACAACTGTAGATTAACATTATTTTTTGCTATTAAATTAAATTTTTCTAAAACATTATGCAGAATTTTCTCATCATAAAAAGTTCTAAAATAATATGCTAAATCTAAAACAAAATTAGCTAATAAATAATCTACATCATTATTTTCTATAGCGGTATTTAAGTTATCTATTTTTTCTTTCCAAAAACTATCCATTATATTTCAAAATACTTTTTTTAATTATTTTTTATAAAAGATTATATACACTTAATAAGAAATTCTTCAAAAACTATAATACCCCTTGTAAACCACTGCCAATTAAAATAAATAGCTTTTCAAATATTATCTCTACACTTTAATATCTATATTAAAAAAAATTAGGACCAGATAAATTACTTGCTTTAATCGTTTTTTTTGTTCCTTTCTTGCTCCTCCTAAATACTTGTTTTTATTTATAGATACCCAATTTGATAGCAAACTTTTCATCTCAATAAGAAAGCTTTAAAAATAAAACTCTCCAGCAGATGTACTACCCGTTTAAAAAAAGATATTTTAATTAATTATTTTTCTATAAAAATCAAGCAATCAATTTTTTATTTAAATAATTCAAGTTTAAATAAAATAATAATAAATCAAATTCCATAAGCTTCTTTAATAGTTTCTTGGATTTTTCGTTTAATACGTTGAAGTGCATTATCAACTGATTTAATATGCTTTCCTATATTTTTTGCTACTTCATAATAAGATAATCCCTTTAAGTATTCTGCCAATACTTTAGATTCTAATCCACTTAGATATTTTTTCATTTTTTCTTTTATACTTTTAGTTAATTCTAAAGCGACGTATATTTCTTCAGGATTACAAGTTCGGGTACTTGCAATAACATCAGCCATAACTCTTTCCCCATTATCCTCAAAAATTGGCTTATTAAGAGAAACATAGGAATTAAGGGGTAAATGTTTTTGTCTAGTAGCAGTTTTAATAGCAGTTATAATTTGCCTCATTATACAAAGTTCAGCAAAAGCTCTAAAACTCGTTTTCTTATCAGGATTATAATCTCTTATTGCTTTAAATAAACCAATTAATCCCTCTTGAACTATATCTTCCTTATCAGCACCAACTATAAAATATGACTTAGATCTTGATCTAACAAAATTCTTATATTTATTAATTAAAATAGATATAGCTTTAGTATTTCCTTTTTTAGCCAACATAACTAGTTCTATATCCTTTAGTTCATCCAAAGATTGATTTAATAAGCCACTATCAAATATACTTCCTGAAAATACACCCTCCTCTTCTTTCTTATTTTTTTTACTTAATTTGGTTTTAGTTCTTTTCTCTAATTCTAAACTTTTTTTATCTTCTTCTATTTTTCCTTTTTTAGAATTTTTATTTTCTTTTAATTTTTTAGCTACCCTTGCTTTTTTTGACTTCTTTTGAATATTATCCATCTCCTTCTTTATTTCATCTTGATTAATATCGTATTGTTCTATATTAATCATAAAACTTCATTCCCCTTCCCTTTATCATTATTATAATTTTTTTTAGTTTTTCCTACCTTATTTTATTGATTATTTATCTACTAATAAAATAGTAAACAAAATTTATAAAATAAAATTTATAAAAATGTTAATAAATTGTTAAAAAAGTATTTTTAAATATTTTTTTTATTAAAGAGAAATCAATATCTAAAATAAACGTTTTATTTTTAAGTAAATTAACTAATATTTTACCAACAACACTTCCTAAGTTCATACAAGTAGCTTGGATTCTTAAACTACTAAAAGCGTAGTCATCACTACTTATATGCTTCCCATTAAATATCAAATTCCTATAATTACTCGTTATCAAAGTTCTAAATGGAATAAAATATCCATTTTCATTTACTTTTTTTTCAACAATTTTATCTTTAATATGAATATCAATAGGCCAAGTACCTACAGCTATCTTATCATCGAAATCTTTGGCACTTATCACATCTTCCATAGTTAATTGATATAAACCCTTTAAAATCTTATATTGCCTTATTCCTAACTTAATTGCAACCATATCTATATAACTATTTCCAAACCCATTTATAAATTTTTTCATAACCCTATAAATATAATTAACTTGCTTAAATGCTAAATAATATCCTATTCTTTCTATTAAATCATAATTTCTTAATATATCATTTATTGTAATATTTTTTTCATTTGAAGGTAATATAAAAGTACTACATTTTTTAAAAAAACCCTTCTTTTTTAAATCATTATTATTATTTAAAATAAAATTTATTATATCTTTAATAAAGATCCTTGAAGTATTAACATAAACATAGTTTTTAGAAATGTCTCCAAAAAATAAAAACCTATCCCTACTTAAAAATAATTCTTTATTAAATAAATATTTCGAAGCCAATTCAAAATACCCCGAAACACTTAAAAAACTGTTATTTACTATTAAACTTATATCAGTTTTATCATAAAAATCTTGTTTATTTTGTTTAATATAATCAATGATTTTATAGAAATTTACATTAGCTACTTTAAAAATAAGGGTAGCAGCTTGAAGACTATCAATATCCAATCTATATCCTATATCAATATAATTAGATAATTCTAAAATTCCAGAAGCATCTACAAAAAATTTCCCCTTAATCTTTACTCTTGTATTATTATACTTTATTATAACATAACGTATAATTCCATTCTTTTCGTAAATATTCTCTATTCTTGAATTATTAAATAAAACAAAATTATTTTTAAAATTATCAAAAAAATAATGAATAAAAAAAACATTATAAGCAATAGGATTAATAGGAGTTATAGAATATGAGAAATTAAGTGGATCTTTTATATGTCCTTTAGACAATCCATTTTTAATACAAAAATCCAAAAACTCCTTAACACTATCAGTTATAACCAATTTCCCGCTTAGAGTATGAAATCCAGCAGTAGGAAATATTAAAGAATTAACTAAAGCTCCACCAATAGCATTTTCTTTTTCTATAACGGCGACTTTAAAACCTGCTTTAATTAACTCAAAAGCTAAAAAAAATCCAGAAGTCCCAAACCCTACTATAACTACATCAAATAGCATAATATTTTTTATAAAATATTTTCAATAGCCATAGAGTACCCGCCACCACTACCTGCACAAGCCATTATCACTGCTTTGTTTTTATTAAATTTTTTAGTAGCTATTATTGAATTAATAGCTAATCTAGCACCAGTAGCTCCAATAGGATGCCCAAAAGCTACCGCTCCCCCAAATACATTCGTATAATTATAGTCTATATCTAATAGCTTTATATTAGCACCTAAAACAGCAGCAAATGCCTCATTTATCTCCCAAATATCAATATCCCCTTTATTTAAATTATATTTTTTCAATAAAGTATTAGTTGAAAAAGAAGGAACAATAGGAAAATTAGAAGGTTTATCAAAAGCTTCAGAAAAACCAATTACTTTTGCTAACGGTTTTAGATTATATTTTTTAATAACTTCTTGATTAGTTAAAACAAGGATAGAAGCACCATCAGCTAAAGCAGAAGCATTCCCAGCTGTTATACTTTCACTATTAACAGGCTTTAGGTTACTTAATTTCTCTAAATTAATATCTTCTCTTATATTTTCATCCTTAGTTAAATTTTGATAACTTATAAAATACTTAGTAAATTCAGGATACTTCCAAGCCTCATTAGCTCTTATATGGCTATTATAAGCTAATTCATCTTGTTCATAACGTGTTATATTATATTTCTTAGCAATAACATCAGCAAGCTCTATCATTAATTTATTAGTAATAGCACATCTTAACCCATCAGTATTAATAGAATCCTCTAAAACCAAATCCCCATATTTATTACCTAATCTTACCTTAGCTAAAAACGGGGCATTAGTCATACTTTCAACTCCACCAGCGATAACAATACGGTATTCGTTGGTAGCTATATATAAATAGGCCAAATTTAAAGCTTTAATAGGAGATATACATACTTGATTAACAACAAACGCTGGGGTATTAATAGGTAAATTAGATTTAAAAAGGACTTGTCTCGCTAGATTTTGACCATTTCCTGCTTGTATAACATTACCCAAAATTAAACTAAAGCTATGATTTTTTATTATTTCTGAAAATAGTTCTTTATTAATTAAATCGATAGCTTTATTTAAAGCTAAAGAAGCTAAATCTGCAGCTTTTAACTTTGATAAAGCCCCTGATATTTTACCATATACTGTACTAGCCATAGACACCACAAAAACTTCATTAAACATTTATTAATTACCTCCTTAAATTTTTTATTCTAAAAGAAATAAAAGGTAAGTATAAATTTTAGAAATGAGCATGAGTGGTAATCATACCAGCAATAACAGCAGAAGAAAAGTTCGCTAAATTTCCAACAATTAAAGCCCTTAATCCCAATTGAGCTATAGTTGGTCTTATCTTAGGTTCTAAAGCCCCAATACCACCTACTTGAATACCTATAGAACTAAAATTAGCAAATCCGCCTAAAGCATAACTTAATATTATTCTAGTTTGCTCAGATATGATAGATGGATTATTAGCCAAGGTTTTAGCAAAATCACTATATGCAACAAATTCATTAATAACTATTTTTTCGCTAATAAACTTAGCTGCAACAAATGCCTCATGCTTAGGAACCCCCAATAAATAAGCTATTGGATAGCACACAAACGATAAAATATGTTGAAAATTGAAAGGTTTAAAAGAGCTTAAAAAACTAATATGATTAAATAAAAAAGAAGTAAAATTAAAAATAACATCATTAAGCATAGCAATTAAACTAATAAAAGCCAATAACATAGCGCCGACATTGAAAGCTAAAAACATTCCATCTCGAGCACCTATTGTTATAGATTCAAATAAATTAGTCCCAGGCTTTTCTATCTTTATTTTTATATTTCCTCTTGTTACCGGATCATCTATTTCAGGAATTATCAACTTTGACAAATAAACAGAAGCAGTAACAGATAAAATCACGGCAGTTAGTAGATGCCCCGCAATAGTAGGGATATAGCTACTAAGCATTCCAACATAAGCAGCCATAACACCCCCCGCCATAGTAGCCATCCCAGCTGACATGATAGTAAATATCTCCGAACGAGTTAAAACTGCTAAAAATGGTTTTATAATTAATGGGGCTTCTGTTTGACCTACAAACAGTTTAGCCGATGCTACTAAACTTTCTGCCCCACTTGTACCTAAAACCCTCATCATTATCCAAGCATAAAATTTTATAACTATCTCCATAACTCCTAAATAATAAAACATATATATTAATGCTCCAAAAAAGACTATAGTAGGTAAAATAATAAAAGTGAAATTAACTAATGGATCTTCTACTTTATTAGTAATAAAACTACTAAATAAAAACTCTATCCCTTTTTTAGCATATCCCATTAAAGCTAAGAAAGCATCGTTAGCTCCTTTAAAAAAAATTACTCCAAAAGGAGTTAACAATAAAAATACTGCTAAAACAACTTGAAATAAAAAACCTACTAATACTGTCTTTAAATTTATACTCTTTATATTATTACTTAAGAGTAAAGCAGTTAAAAATATAAAATTAAGTCCAATTAATCCTCTTATTATTTTATTAGTTTCAAATATATTAGCTAAAAACCATAAACCTAAAATAAGAACTAAATATATCCCTAATCTAATCCAAAAGTTATTTAGTATTAAATCTAAAGCATTAGAATTTTTATTCATATTTTTTTATTTTATATTTTAGCTTAATTTCCTGCTAAATAATAGCTTAATAGGAATATTATTTATATTTAAAATTTTAGATAGATTATTTTTTAAGTAGTTTTTAAAACTTTCTGGGATCTCTTTAAAATCAAAATTATTAACAACTTTAAAAGTTGGAATATCTTCTTTATAATAAATAACATCGTATATTTTAAATTTTATTTTCTTTTGTTTTTTAGTACCTTTAGATTCGACAATATAAGGTAAAGGGACAGAAAGGAGCATATTTTGAAAAATCTCTAATAAATTATATTGACTAAAATCTCTTTCCAACTCAGTTTTAATTGATTTAATAGCATATAAGATATTGTCTAATTGATACTTAGTTTTAGCACTAACAAAGTAAATCGGAGCATAGTTAATTAAATATAATTGCTCCCTTATACTATCAGCTAACTCATATTTTAAATTCTCTATAAAATTATTATCAATTTTATTTTTAAAGTTATTTCTATAATTATCAATAAGTAAATCAAATTTATTAGCTAAAATAATAGCAGGTTTTAGGTGTTTATAAATTTGAAAAGCTAATCTTTTATCTTGTCTTGTTAATCCTTCAGATATATCTATAACCAAAATAACGATATCAGAATATTTTATAGTACCAATTGATCTTGTTATACTATAAGCTTCTAATTTAGAAGATATATTAGATTTTCTTCTAACTCCTGGAGTATCGATTAGTATAAAATTAGAATCTTCAAATTTAAAAGGAATATCTATGCTATCTCTAGTAGTACCCGCAATATCAGAAACTATTACTCTATCATCATTTAATATTGCATTAATTAAAGAAGATTTCCCAACATTAGGCCGCCCTACAAAACTTATTTTTACCCCCTCTTCCTGATAATCCCTATACTTAGATTCTTTATTTAATAAGTCATTTTCAATTAATTTTATTGATTTTTCATATATTTTAAATTTAAGTTCATCGATATTCATTTTAGTTTTACAAGATATTTTTAATACATCATTTAATCCCAATGAATAATATTCTGGATTTTCCTGTTTAGATTCACTTTTATTTATTACCAATATTGTTTTATTATTTATATTTTTTGAAAAAGATTTTCTTAAAATATTTAATAATTCTTCTTCTAATTGATTGAAATAAGAATTGTTATCAACAACAAATAAAACAATATCACTATTTTTTATAGCGTCTATTATTTTTGAATTAACAGATATATCTATATCTGTTTCATTTTTAAGTAATCCTCCTGTATCTATAAATATAAATTCTAATTCTTTAAATTTAGTTTTTTTGATTAATATATCTCGAGTAGTTCCTTCAGTTTCTGAAGTAACAGCTATCCCTTTATTAACGAGTAAGTTAAATAAAGTAGATTTTCCTACATTAGGTTTCCCTATTATACTTACTACAATTTTATTAACCTTTAATTTCTCAGTATAACCATTTTTTAATAAACTATCTAACATATTTTCTAATATCCTTTCCTCTTATTCCAATAAAATAAGTTCTAAATCTATTAGAAGAGTGGCTAATTCTAACATATAGTTCATTATTAGCTGCTAACGACCCATTTGTCCTAAATATTATTGGTAAAAATTGATTATTATTATTTCTTATTAATACCATATAAGAAATAGGATAATTACCTATATTTGTGGTATTATCAAAGTTTAAAAAAACATTTTGATCATAAAAACTCCTAATATTAAAAGGATTGCCCTGCTGAATTAATAAACCTGTATTTGTAGTACCAATAACTAATCTTCTATTTAATCTATCAAAAAACTCCATAATTAATGTATCATTTAAATTAGCATTGTTATTAAGTATTTTAGTAATCCTTAAAGATACAATATAACTTTGATTATTAGGAACTTGGGGAATATTAGTAGGTAATCTAAAACCTATTCCATTTAAAGCTGAATTACCAACAGTAACAATAGGGGAAGATTTAGTAGCATTAGCTTGAGCATCTGTTATTATTTTATATATTTTATCCACTTCAGCTTTATATTCATAGTTTTGTCTGTTAGAAAGCGCAGTAAAGCTAACTCCTATTATCAACATTATAATAGCTATTACAACAAGCATTTCAACTAACGTAAATGACTTAAAAAATAATTTTAAAAATAATTTAAAAAAAACAGTTTCCTTTTTTTTCTTCATTTAATCACCCCTCTTATTTTATTATACAAAAGAATAAAAAAACCTGCTACTACTTAAATTATACACAATCTAATTTAATGTAATTTAATTACCAAAAAATAAATCAAAAAATAGGAATTTAAAATATTTTTGTGTAAATAAAAAATAGAGAGAATAAAATAAAGGAGTGATTCTATGATCAACAAAATAAAAAGCTTCTTTAATAATAAATTAAGTGATACCTCATTCTTAAAAGAAAATAATAATAAAGAAAATAATAATAAAGAAAATAATAACACAATTGAAAGCCAGGATTTAAAAGGATTAGATAAATTTTTAGAAAATGAGGAAACTATAACAGATGAAGAAGCTGCTAAAATTTTAGGATTCTTCTTAAAAATTTCAAGAGATAAAGGGTTTCCATGGGATATAAAAGCTAAAATTAACAATAAATTTGAAGATATAAATGAATTAGAAGCACTAAAATTACTAAAAAATAATCAGGAAATAGGGCTATTTCCTAAACGAACAAAAATCTTTAACTTAGCAGATAGAGGCCAAGAACTAACTACCATAGGCAACATCAGTAATTTAGAAAATTTCAAAAAAATAGGAGAAGGGATCCAACAAGGGAACAATTTAATAAAAAATACAGAATTAAAAAGCGAAGTAATCGATGGACAACCTATTTTTATTAGAAATTATAAAGAATTAAAACTTTTATATTCTCTTTTTTCAGATAATAACTACCCTTTAAAAAATGAGAAACTAAATGAATTAATACAAACTCTAAAACCATTTATCTTAGAAAAATATAGTTCCAAGTACTTTTGGAAATTTTATGACCCTAAAGAAAACAATATAAAAACAAAATTAAAAAATGCATTAAAGAATATATCTAAGGGTGGTTTAATAGGTACAGGAGTAAGTGTAGCATTTTCAAGTCCTTTACTCTTAATAGGAAGCTTATTAGCAGGTATGGGGCTACCATCTATAGGAATAGCATTATTAGCTTTAGCAGGTGCAGGATTTGTAGGTGGTGGTCTATGGGGAACCAAAAAATCCCTAAAAGAAGCAAACTTAGGCAAAGAATTAGGACCTATTGAAACACTAAAATATCTCCTTGAAAATAAATCATTTATTATCCAACAAAAAACTATAAACCAATTTAACATCCCATTTTTAGGTCAAACCACTTGGGAATCCAATTACAAAAAACCCATAAATATTAACAATTTAGATAATCTTAAAACTCTTAAAAACATCTACTACTAAATTATTTTAGACGATTACCTAATTAATTCCGCCCATATTGAAATTAAGTAAAGGATTTGGATAAAAATGAAAAGTTGAACTTTCAAAATTAATTACAATGAAGGAGAAAGTAAATATCTATCGGCGATAAAAAATGCTTTCCAAGCATATTTTAAAGCTAATTTATAATTATCCGGATATAAACTCATATATTTTATAATGTAATCTTTATATAAGCTCAAAAACAAAGCATTATAATTAAATAGATTATTCCAATTCTAAATAAATTTGTTCAACATGTTTTTTTATTTCTATTAATCTTTTTTCAACATGAGATTTTTTAGTTCTCTTTTTAATAATATTTTTAGAATCTAAGTAATTTCTTAAATATTTTGAATGATTTTTTTCAATTCTTTTTAAAAAATCCAAATTTTTTATTATAAATTGATAATAATTTTCTTTAATTTCTTGTAGATTATGTAATTTATAAATGATTGAACTATATCTAAAAAAGTAGATAATATTTCCTTTATTTTATCTAAGTTATAATTTTGATAGATAGAAATAGTAGTCATTAAAATAAGAGATTCTATTAAAATAGAAATTAATTCTTTTATATTTGAACTAAAAGCTGAAAAGCTTCTAAGACAAAAAGAGATTTTAAAAAAATTATACATTGCATATAGTGAAGATAAACACATATAGTGAAATAAGCACATTGATAAAGTAAGATAAATTTTTATTCTTCTGTTGTAATCAAAACCTCGGTTGTAAGCAAAAGTGGAGTGTAAGAAAATGGAGTGTAAGAAAAGATAGTATTCTTGAAAACCTGAAAATTAAAACATGAAAATCCCTTTTACCACATTCATTTTGGTTATTAAAGCTTTTGGCTTTAAGTTCCTGTATTGAAAGCTTCAAGTAAATTAAATTCTACTTTACAATACTACTCATAAGCACTTTATTTTGATAAATATATATACTGTTGAATACAACTATTGACTAGATAAGTAGAGATAAACAATAACTATTTCAGTGAGAAGAAAAACGAAAAAGAAGAAAAATTACTTTTCTCAAAATATCTAATTTAAAACTTTGTAAAAGGAAGAAAAACTAGAATTTAAAATATAAAACTAAAGAAAGCAATAAAGAAAGTCAGGAAGAAGAGTCTGAATACAACTCACTCCAAAAGCTAAATTCAAACGCTATGACTGATTAGTAATGTATGGGTTTTCGCATAACAAAATTGACCACAAATAATATTTTCTAATGGTAATGCTTATATAGGAAAATTTATTTGATTGTTGAAATTATTTAAGGTAGAATAATCTAAGCAATTACTTTATTACTCTAAATTTTAATTATTTCAAATTTTTTTCTATTAAATTAGCTAACTCTATATCCTTATTAGTTATACAGTTAGCAGAATGTGTAAAGAGTTTAATAATAATTTTTTTGTAATAAACTTCTAAATCCGGATGATGATTTAATTTTTCTGCTAAAAAAGATATTAAATTAAATACTAAAACCACCTCTTTAAAGTTATTCAATACAATCTCCCTATAAAGCTTATTATCCACTACTTTCCATTCTGGATTCTCTTTTAAAAATAATTCTAAACTATCTTTATCATTCATTTTTTTCACCTCCTTTCAATAAAGATTTGCCTATATTAAGTAACCACAAAAACCCCCTAATAATGGGGTTCCACCCCATACCCCATTAGGGGGTTAAGTAACCCCTAAAACCCCCCTAACAATGGGGTTTCACCCCCTACCCCCTTAGGGGGTTAAGTAACCCCCTAAAACCCCCCTAATAATGGGGTTCCACCCCATACCCCATTAGGGGGTTAAGTAACCCCTAAACCCTCCCCTAATAATGGGTCTAACATCCCATAACTCCACCTTCTTACCTAAACATTAAATATTCTATTAATAGTATTAGCAACATATTCTACATCATCTAAAGAAATATAATGATACATCGGTAAGCTTAAAACTTTATTACATAACTCCTCAGCCCTTACTAAAGAATGATATACTTTATAATTATCTTTATTAAGATAAACAGGTAACTTATGTAAAGGATAAGGATAATATATATTAGTCTCTATACCATTTAATTCTAATTCTTTTTTTAAAGTATCCCTATCAATAGGTGAATTGTCATTAACTTTAATAGTATATTGATGATAAACATGATAAAACTCATCAGAAGCTTTAGGAGTAGTTATATAAAGATTTTTAGATAAAATTGTGTTATACAAATTAGCTGCTTTGATTCTATGATTATTAAATTTTTCAATATATTTAAGCTTGACCTTAAGAATAGTGGCTTGTATTTCATCCATTCTAGAATTATATCCAAATTCTTCGTGATAATATTTTTTAATACTTCCATGAACTTTTAACATTTTAGATTTTTTATATAATTCTTGATCATTAGTTAAAATAAATCCGGCATCGCCATAAGCTCCCAAGTTTTTAGTAGGGAAACACGAAAAAGCTCCAAAATCTCCAAAAGTCCCTACCAATCGACCTTTATATTTTGCCCCAAAAGCTTGTGCCACATCCTCTATAACATATAAATTATACTTCTTAGCAATTTCCATAATTTTTTCCATATTTACAGGTAACCCAAATAAATGAACCGGTATTATAGCTTTAGTTTTATCAGTTATAGATTTTTCAATTAAATTAACATCTATATTAAAATTATCATCAATATCAACAAAAACAGGAACAGCTTTCAAATTACTAATGACTTCAGCAGTAGCAAAAAAAGTAAACGGAGTAGTAATCACTTCGTCCCCTTCTCTTATACCTAAAGCTTTTAAAGAGATTAGTAATGCATCTGTACCTGAATTAACTGTTATAGCATATTTTACATTAAAATAATTAGCTAATTCTTGCTCTAATTGTTCAACATTTTTTCCCATTATAAATATTCCCGATTCTAAAACTTTTCTTATTTCTTCTAATATTTCTTGTCCAATTTCTTCGTATTCTTTTTTTAAGTCAAATAATTTAATTTTTTGAGCTTTCATAAAAAACCCCCTTCTATTTATTATTTCTTTTAAACCTACAATATAGAATTCTATATTTTATAATTTTTTCTTTTTTTAACATTTTTTTTACACTAAAATTTAAATATAAAAAATTCTATAATAATAAAAAATAAAAATAAAAAAATAAAACGGAGGGGGATAAAAATGTTAAAAATTCTAAAAACCAAAAAAATAACAAAAAAAATTAATAAAAATTTATTAATTAATTCATTAATCTTGATAATAATAATTTTATTATGTTCAAAATTAGAAGCGTTTAGTGCATATGTTAGCCCAGTTTATGTTAATCCAGTTTATGTTAATAGAGTTTATGTTAGTCCGGTTTATGTTAGCCCAGTTTATGTTAATCCAGTTTATGTTAATAGAGTTTATGTTAGTCCTACTTATGTTCCCCAAGTAATGATAAACAGAATTTATATTAATAATAATTACGTTTCTCCTACTTATGTACAACCAAAGTATATTAATAATAGCGTTTATATAAACCAATATAACCCATATAAACTACTAAATGCTTCTTACAAAAATATAAAAGTATCATATTATGATAATAATAACCAAACTTTTTCTAATTAATTTTGAATAAAAATTAAAATAAAAAAAGGAGATAATAATAAATGAAGATAATACAATTGAAAAAAACAGATAAACTAAATTCTATTTCTTTCTATAAACATAATTATAAAAATAATATAGAAATAGATGAATCCGAGGTAAAAAACAATTTAGAAACATTAAGTAGTGATGAATTTGGTGGAAGATTAGTAGGAACCGAAGGCAATATTAAAGCTCAAGATTTTCTAGTTAATAAATTTAAAGAATACGGTTTAAAGCCTTATAATAACAATACATATTTACAAAGTTTTAAATGGAACGGATTAAGTGTTAATAATGTTATAGGAGTAATTGAAGGTAGTGATCCTAATTTAAAAAATGAAGCTATAATAGTTGGAGCTCATTTTGATCATATTGGTCAAAGTTATCTTTGTTGGAAAGTACCAGGAACTAATGATAAAATATGTAATGGAGCAGATGATAATGCAAGTGGGACTGTAGCTATGCTAGAATTAGCAAGACTATTTTCAAAATTCCCTACCAAAAGAACTATTATTTTCGTAGGGTTTAATGCTGAAGAAATGGGTTTAATAGGATCTTCAGATTTATCAAATAAAATAAAAGAATTACTACCCAATTATAATATCAAGTATATGATAAATATGGATATGGTAGGAAGAAATGGAGATAAACCTCTAACAGCTGCCTTTGATTCTAAAAACCCTTCTTCTGCGGATCTTCTTAAACAAATCTTACAAAATCTAAATTCTAATAATGATTTTGATATAATTCAGGGGAAATATTTTAAATACTTTCCTTATTCAGATCATTATCCATTTTATAAACAAGGCTTTCCAGTTATAATGTTTTCATCTTTACTACATAATGATTATCATAAAGTAACTGATGAAGCTAATAAAATTGATTATAGTACATTATTTAAAAGAATTCAAGCTATATATAATGTTGTAAATACCTTAGCGAATGATAATCAAAAAAATATATAACTACTTTTTAAAAGATTTACTTTTTAAAAGATTTACTTTTTAAAGGATTTTTATTGAATTTAAACATAATAATATAGTAGAGAAAAAAGTAGCATAGAATGAGGGGGGAGATAAATGGAACAAATTTACTTAAATATCCTATGGCATCAACATCAACCTATATATAAAGATCCAATAAAAGATACCTACACTGCTCCATGGGTTAGACTACATGCTACCAAAGATTATTACGATATGGTTGCTATTCTCTTAAATTTTCCTAAAATCAAACTTACAATAAATTTAACTCCTTCATTATTAATACAATTACAAGATTACGTTGAGAAAATGAAAGATTATGCTGATGAAAAAAGCCCTCATTACCTAAATGATAAGTACTTTCCATATGGAAAGCTAGATAAAGCATTAGATTTACTTTTTAAGCCAGTTAATGAGTGGTCTAAAGAAGATAAAGAATATGCTAAAAAAAGATTTTTTGATGCTCATTATGAATCCCAAATAGCTAAATATCCTGCATATAAAAAACTATATGATAAAGTAAAAAATAATGAAGAATTAACTAATCAAGATTTTTTAAATCTAAAAGTTTGGTTTAATTTAGTTTGGTTTGATTATGATTTCCTTACTAAAGAAGTAGAATTAATTGGTCAAGATGAAAATAATAATATTATAAAAGATAAAGTAACTAAAATAAAAGATATATATTTAAAAGGGATTCAAGGAAAGAATTTCACAGAACAAGATGCAAGAGATATTATATTAGAGTCTTACAAAATAATGAAATTTGTGATTCCGATACATAAGTATCTTCAAAACAAAGGGCAAATAGAAATAACTACAACTCCTTTCTACCATCCAATTTTACCTTTAATAGATGATACAAATGTAGCTAAAGAATCTAATCCAAATAGCAATCTACCTAATCAATTTAAATACCCCGAAGACGCAGATATACAAGTAAAATTAGCAGCAGAGTATTATAAAAAGGTATTTGGTAAATATCCTGTAGGTATGTGGCCTGGAGAAGGAGCAGTAAGTGAAAGTATTATTAAACATTTTGTTAAAAATGGCGTTAAGTGGATAGCTACAGGTAATGAAGTAGTAATGAAATCAGGGCATGCTTATGATGTTTTAATGCCTTATAGAGTTGATGTCGATAAAGAATTTATAGATAATTTAAATAATGATGCTTTAACAGTAGTACCTAGATCTTTACATGATAAAATAGGTTGGGACTATGGATATTATAGAGGTAAGACAGATGGAATAGAAGCAGCTAAGGATTATATTAGTTTTGTAAAATCTTTAAAACATATAGATACTGCTAAAAATGAACCGATTTTTATTACCAATACATGTGATGGGGAAAACGTATGGACTTATTACCAAAATGATGGAAAAGATTTCTTATTAGCTTTGTACGATTTATTAAGCAAAGATAATCAAATAATAACAATGACTCCAAAAGAATTCATAACTCAAATAAAAACAATAAATCAACAATGGGAATTAGAGCCATTAGCCACAGGTAGCTGGGTTTATGGGGATTTATCTACTTGGATAACTGAAGACTCGGAAAATAAAGCGTGGAATATGCTAAATAAATTAAGACAAGAATTTATTAAAATCCCTTTAATAAACGAAATAAAAGATTTAAAAGAGCCTGATAAATCGGATAGAGAAAAATATTATTTATATAGAGCTTGGCATACTTTATTTGCTTCAGAAGGTTCCGATTGGTTCTGGTGGTATGGTCAAGATTGGGATAGCGGAAATGATGCATATTTTGCAAGATTACATAGAGAACTAATGGTTAATGCTTTAAAATATGCTTTAAAAGCTGGATATAATATAGAGTTTCCATCTTTAATTTGGGAACCTTTAGATCAAGATAATACTCCTTTACCTTACACAATGTGTATATATAATATAAATAACAATAAACTTAATATAAAAATAATAAATCCCTTAAATGAGAAATTAAATCTAGATGATTATGAAATAAATATTGTTAATTCTAATGGAGAAATAATATTTAGAGAAAAATTATCTAATTTAAAGCAATTATCTAGTAATATTCTTTTATTTGATTTTTCTAATTTGAATTTAGAAAAAGGAGAATTTGATATAAATATAGTAAATACAAAGACTCAAGAAATAATAGATAAAGATTATTTAATTAAATAAATTAACATTGTAAAAAAAATGTAAAAAAAAATAAAATTATTTTTATTTTTTTAATAAATCGATTATATTAATAATAGAAAAAGAAAAAAATAAAAAGGTAAGGAGGGATTAATCTCATGTCATTTGATGTTTTTTCTAATTTAAATATAATAGGTAGTAATTATGTAAGACCAAGTACTACTATTTCTACTTCTTTTATAAGTTCCACAAGCTTACCATTAGATGGATATATTAAAGATGATTTTAATATAGTAGATTATAATGATTTATATTCTACAGTAAGACCTAACAATATAAATACTTCATATAATCCTGAACCAATTCCTGCAGTCCCTGAACCTAATGAATCCTACTATTCTCAAATAAATGATTTAAATACACTAAGTGATCAATTTAAATTATATTTAGATAAATACAATCAATTAGTTAAAATATATCAGAAAGTAGAAGTTGATAAAAACAAAGTTTTAAATAATATAAGAAATATAGAAAATCATAAAGTTCAAATTCAACAAAGAATAGAACAATTAAATAATCAGATAAATCAATTAAATAATCAAGCAAATCAATTAAATAATCAAGCAAATAATTTAACAAATCAAGCTAATAATTATGAAATGCAAGCAAACAATTTAGAACAAAGTGCTAATTTATTAGAACAACAAGCTCAGGCATTATTAGCTAATCCGTTTACAGCTTCTGCTGGGGCTTCTTTATTATCTCAAGCACAAGCTTTAAGAGCTCAAGCTATGACTTTAAAAAACTTAGCTACTCAACTTAAAAACCAAGCACAACAACTACAACAAAAAGCTCAAGAACTACGTAATAAAGCCAATGAACTTCAAAATCAAGTTAATCAATTACAAAATAAACTACAACAACTGGATATAAAATTAAATAATCTTAAACAATTGCTTAATAATATTAATAATTATCAAGAAAAATTAAAAGAAGCAATAATTAAAGTAGTAAAACATTTGCAATTAATATATAAAAGGGCTCAGGAATTAATAAATCAAAAACAATTTGAAAATCAATTAAATCTTCTTAATAATATTTTAAATAATTTAAATAGTATAAGAGGCTTAGGATTTTATAATCCAAATATGAATAACTTAAATCCATTAAATATTTTCTCATTACTAAATATGTTTATGAATAGTCCAATAATGAATATGATGGGGTTATTTGGAAATTCAATGATGAATAATAATTCTCTAAATAATAATATGATATTACCGGTATTAAGTGTGTTTAGTAGTTTTTTAGCTTTTTCAAATATGCCGATGCCATCTTTTAACTACCCAGCTTTTACTGCAGGCTTTGTAGCCTCCTTTAGAAAAGTAAAAGCAATCTGAAAATTTAAATATAAACTAATTATTTCAAATAATAAAATATTCATTATTTAAGGGAATATGTATGTTTTAATATATTTTTTATTAAATTAAAAACAAGCAAGTAGGAGTTTTAATTAAATTTATATAATATTAATAATGGGGATAAGAGGGGGTGTAAGGGGTTCGACGGTAAGAGGTTAAGTAGATAAGCTGCAGGCCGGGTCTTAGCTCCGTTAAAGCTAAGAGTAAAATAAACGCCGACAACCAATTAGCTTTAGCTGCTTAATAATAAGCAGGCTTGCTAAGGTAAGCGCTTGCTCTTACCTTAGTGGGTTAAGATCCAAGCAAGCTGCGTTTATAAGTCGCACCGCTTATAAACTAAGATAATCGGTGCTACGTGTATTGTTAAGTTTCCTGGTTATCTTAATAATACACTAAAACTTAAAACCAGGGGTTTGGTAAGTTAGCCATAAACTTACCTAAGCCTGTAGATGCTATCTGCTTAGCTTACCGGACGTGGGTTCAACTCCCACCACCTCCACCATAGCTAATCAATCACTTTTAAAACTTCCAAAGTATTAAATTCTTTTTAAATATTTTCTATTATTCCCAATTTTTAATAAAAAAACACTAAAAAATATTATCAAATTTTCTTTTAATAATGCTAAAATTGTAAAAAATTAGTAAAAAATTATTAAAAAACTATTTACATTAAAAAAAAAATGATTATATTAAAATTGGAGTAAAAAAATTTAGGAGGTGAAAATAAAATGTCAATAAATTCTTTTAACAATAATTTTAATGTAGGAAATTCATATTATAGTAACGCTTTATTTTACGGAGATTTTACAATATCTTCGGGACAACAAACTGAAGCAGGAGATGTTAATCAAAATGATATTCAACAAGTACAAAACTCCATAAACCAAGATAAACCATTAGAAAATGCTGGTTTTAACTCTAATTTTAAAGTAGAAAAAGTTCCTCAAGAATTAACTAAAAATTTTACCCAAACATTAACTAAATTCGACTCAGGGATATCTAATTTAACTAATAAAATAACGTCCCTAAAAAATAAATTAAAAAGTTTATTATCAAGAAAATTTAAACCCTGGGGGTTAATAAATCAAATTAAACAGCAAATAAAAATATTTACTAAAGGTCTTAAAAATCTAAAAAACCTTAAATCAAAACATTTAAATTTAAAAAATAAAACAGAATCACAAACAAAAAACTTAGTTAATCAGTTTTCTTCAAATAATCATGCTAAAGATGCTTTATATAATAAAGGAGCAAATTTAATTTCTCAATTTCCTAATTTACAAGGTGATTTTAGATTTTTACTAACTCCATTTAGATTATCTGTTAATGAAGATGGTTTTAAAAGTATGTTTTCTAGCTTATTTGGAGGTATAGGAGTAGCAACTTTAGGAGGAATTTCTTTATTTAATTCATCTATTGTTAATAATAACATCATGCAGATACATGATGTAGATTCCTTAGTCTCCATGCTATCTTCTAATCAAGAAATTTTAGGGAATCTATTTACTAGTTTTCAAAACTTAAGTTCAATGGAAATAATGGAAACTCAAAAATTAATGTTATTACAAAACGATTTATTAAAAATAAATCAAGGTCAGAATTTTGCTAAAATGAGAAAAATATTTTTTAAAGCAAAAGAAACTATGTTCAAAGGTTTTTCTAAAGCTTTAGATGTTGCTTCTAAAGTTTTGGATAAAATGTCTACTGTTATGGAAAACGCTGCACAAGGTTTAGAAGCTGCAGCTAATGCAGCCCAAGCTATTCCATTAGTTGGCCCAGCCATAGCTGCTGCTTTAAGAATGGCTGCTAAAGCTATTAGAATGATTGCTAAAATGCTTAAAAAAGCTTCTAAATTCCTTCAACAAAAATCTAAACTCATGCAAAATAAAGCAAATCATCTTAACAAAATGCAACAACTAATGGACAAAAAAATATCTTTCTTAGATAAACTTAAACAAAAAGCCCTCCAACAAATACAAAATATTACAGAAAGATTAAACCAAATAAAAGAAAGAAAAAATTATGTATCTCAATTGATTCAACAAAAACTTATTGAAAGACAAATGATCATCCAAAGATTAATGATGTTAGGAGAAAATGTAGGAAATATGGGATTACCTAGTATAGGGATGCCTGGTATGGGATTGCCTGGTATGGGATTACCTGGTATGGGATTGCCTGGTATGGGATTACCTGGTATGGGATTACCTGGTATGGGATTGCCTGGTATGGGATTACCTGGTATGGGATTGCCTGGTATGGGATTGCCTGGTATGGGATTACCTGGTATGGGATTACCTGGTATGGGATTACCTGGTATGGGATTACCTGGTATGGGATTACCTGGTATGGGATTGCCTGGTATGGGATTGCCTGGTATGGGATTACCTCCCATTGGGATGCCACTAATGTTTAATGGTTTAGGTAATACAATCTCAATGATGGGAATAGGGTTAATGGGGATAAATCCGTTAATGGGATTGTCATTTATGTTAATGGGAGGTATGATGAATTTAATGGGAAATAATATGTTAATGCAAAGAAGATTAATGAATCCATTAAACTCTAATATGTTAGGAGGTTTAATGGGGGGTATGTTAGGTGGTGCTTTAGGAGGAGCATTAGCAGGTTCTATTGGTTCTAATTTTACTCCAAGATATGTTAAAAGACAAGCAGAACAACAATTAACACAATTAGCTAATTTCATATTGAATAATCAAAGTAACCCGCAAGCTCAAATGTATAAAATTATATTAAGGAATATTTACATCCAAATAGCTCAAAGAATAGATATAAGCCCAGAAGTTAGGCAATTAGTATCACAAGCTGTAGGAGAAAACTTAAGTGGAATATCTCCAGCATCAGCAGGTGCAATACAAGGTGCCTTAATTGGAGGAGCATTAGGAGGAGCATTAGGAGGAATGTTAGGTAGAACATTAGGCGGCCCCTTAATGACAAACCCTATTAATATGTTAGCAAATCCAATGATGAATCAAATAATGCTGGGAGGTATACTGGGAGGAGTTCTTGGAAATATGTTAATAAATAATAATTTAATAATGAATAACAATAACTTACTAAATAATTTTAATAATTTTAATAATTTAAATATAGGTTTTGTTTCGATTAGTAGTTTTAGTTTTCAAAATAATGTAGCTATAGCTTAATAATTATTTAAATACTTTAAATATTTTAATAAAAAATTTTAGGTAGGTGAGTTAATTATTAGTGATATATATAATATTTTAAAACAATTGGAAAATAAAAAAGATAATTTTAATTTACAAGATTTAAGAAGCTTTTTATTAAATATAAAAGATATTATAAATCAAAATATTTTAGAATTAGAAAGTTCTATAAAAGATATGGAAAATTATAAAGAAGAAATAGATGAAGAAGACAAATTTATACTAGGAATAAAGAATAATTTAGAAGAAATTAATTTAAAAATAGGAGAATATTTAAAAACAATAGAAGATATTATAGATAACAAAAAAGAGTATAATGAAGCAGAACTGGAAAATTTAAATAAAGAAGTAGAAGAAAGTTTAAAAGCTTTAGAAGAATTAGTAAATACTGCTGAAGAGGAAAATAACGAAGAAAAAGATCTGGATAATTTTTATCCTATAGAAGAAATAGATAATATAATAGAAAATGAAGAAATAAATGAAAAAGAGAAAACAAAACTTTTAAAAGAAATTGAAGAAAAATTAAGTAATTCTAATAAAAATAATGAATTTACTTTAGAAGATATACTAAAAGAAAGTGAATTATTAGATGAAAATGATTTACAAAAAGCTCATGAATTAAATAATTTACTAAAATCCTTAGATAAAGCTATAGAAGAAAATAACGAAACTAAAATTAATAAAATCTTAGATAAAATAAACCAATTTATAAAAGAATATTAAAATTTTTACAGTTCATAAAATAATATTAGTCAAAATATAATAAAAGGTTTTATATTTTTTTTGTCTAATATTCTAAATGTGGAGGAAAAATAAATTCTAAAAACAAATGATATTTAAATAAAATTTTAGTAAAAATAATTAATTAGTAAAAATAATTAATAAGTGAGGGGGAAATATGCAATTTGATACATCCTTAAAAAAGAGTGAAAATTTATTAAAAAAGAGCAAAAGTAATGATAAAAATCCTAAGGGAAAAAACTTTCAAGATAGTTTCTTAAATACATTAAGAAATTCAAATAAGGAAATTAATATACTATTAACCAATGGGAGTGAAATAAGGGGTAAATTAATATCCTTTGATCAATATGTTGTTATTTTGGAAAAAGATAATAAAAAGGTAATGATTTATAAACACGCAATATCTAAAATAAATGAAATATAGTAACAATGTACATACCTACAAAACAAGAAGTATTATTAAATAAAATAAATGATTTAAGTGGTATAAAATTTAATAATGTTGATGAATTATTTAAAGAGATTACAGGAAAAGAGAAATTTTATAAACCTAATTTATTAAAGCCTTTATCTCAAATAGAAATAATAGATTATTTTGAAAACATATTAAAAAGTATATCATTAAATAAATATTTTGTAGGGTTAGGAGCATATGATCATTTTATCCCTCCAATAGTAGATGAATTAATAAGAAGTGAATTTTTAACTTCCTATACTCCATATCAAGCAGAAATATCCCAAGGTACTTTACAGATTATCTGGGAATTCCAATCACTTATTTCAGATTTATTTAATATGGATGTTTGTAATTCTTCACACTATGATGGAGCAACTGCTTTAGCTGAAAGTTTATTAATGGCTTATAGAATTTATCCTAATAAAAATGCCTATAAATACATAATACCTAATTCTATACATCCTCATTATTTTAATGTTTTAAAAACTTATTGCTATCCATTTAATTTTTCTCCTGTATTTCTAGAATTTGATAAAGATGGAAAAATAGATCTAAATAAATTAGAAGAATTATCAAAAGATGATAGTATTTTTTCAGTTGTAATTCAATCTCCTAACCTATTTGGTATCATAGAAAATATAAACGTAATTAAAAATATAATAAAAGAAAAAATACTAATTTTATTGGTTTTAGAGCCATTAGCTTATTTTATATTACCTAAAATAGAGAATGTAGATATAGTTAGCGCAAACCTACAATCTTTTGGGATACCCCTATATTTTGGAGGTCCATACCTTGGAGTAATAGCTACCAAAAAAGAATATATCAGACAATTACCTGGTAGAATTATTGGAAAAACTATTGATAAAGATAATAATACAGCATTTACAATGATATTACAAACTAGAGAACAACACATAAAACGAGAAAAAGCTAACAGCAACATCTGCACTAACCAAGGCTTAATGGCTATCAGAAACACTATTTACTTACTTTCTTTAGGTAAAAACAATTTAATAAAGATAGCTAAACTAAATAACCTTCTTATTAATTACTTATCCCAAGAATTAATTAATTCCAATTCAAATATAAAATTACTTTTTAATGATATCAATTCAAAAGTATTCAATGAAATAGCAATATATTTTCCAGAATATAATGAATTTCATAAAAAATTATTAAATCAAAATATATTTTTTGGTTCCAATTTAGCAAAATTGCATTTTGACAACATTCATTTACAGAATATTTTTAATAATTTTAAATCATTACATCTAAACTACACTAACTTTAATGATTTTATAAATAATACTGCTATAATATGTACAACTGAAAAAAACTCCCTAAATGATTTAGAATATATTATCAACTTAATAAAAGAAAGTAAATAAAAACTAAATCAAATAATTTTACTAACCTACTTTCTTAATTTTATTCTTAAATATTACACTCCTACCTTACATTACAATACCATAATGGTTTTCAAAAAAAATCAATTTTAATTGAATTATAAACATACTAAATTTTGGTAATTTTTATAATGTTTTTATTTTAGCAAGATTTTCTTCAAAATTAAATATATACATATAAAAAGGGGGGGAAATCATGATAAATAAAATAATTTCCCAAATATGGGATAAAATATGGATAATAAGTCCGTTTTTTATCTTTTTTACCATTATTTTTATCATTATTTTTAGTATAGTAAAATTCATTTTAATTATTATAAATTTTTTAATGACCTATTATAAAGATATATTATTAGTTAGTAAATATATTTTTAAAACAATAATTTTACCTTTTGCTATAGTTTTTTTAATAATTAGCTTATTTAATACTATAAATTTACATTTCATTTCTAAAAAATTAGATTCTTTAAAACCTTCAGAAAAAGAAAAATATATAAAAAAAACTATCTAATTATAAAACTACTTTACTTCTGGATTATCTAATAGATCAAAAAGATACCAAATTAATAGAATTTATCATAAATAATAAACCTAAATCTATTATAAAACAAAACGCTAATAAACTAATTTCCTTCCTTTTAAAATAAAAAGATTACTCTAATTTAAATAATCTATTCCAATCCATAAATTACGATCCTTACATAATACAAGGTAATAGCTATCAATTAATTTCCTTTTTTTATTAAACACAATGATTATGATATGTTATGTAATTTTTTAGATTTAATGGTCAATAATGGATTAAATATATTAAATCTTTTCTTTGAAATATTCAAATCAGAATATAAATATAGTTTAACTATTAATAAAGTAGAAGATATAGAGAATATGTTATCTAATATAAAAAATAGTTTTCCTTTTTCTGATCTCCCTAAAACTATAGCAAAACAAATATCAGATTTTGTATTCTTAGATGATATCCCAGATTACCCCAATCCTATTTACCCATTAAAAAAAGAGATTATCAAAATCCTTAAAAATCATAATTTATTAGATACTAATAATCTCCTAGAATATATACCAACACTATATGGTAACTATATAATGAGCTATAAGATACTTGATTGTAAAGATATTTTTAAATTTATTATAACTAACTTATTATCAGATAATCATAACGAAAAAATCAGCTATGAAAAAATAGAAAACATAAGATCCCAAATTATAAAAAAAATAAATCAAGAAGATAATAAAGCTACAATAGATGCATACAAATATTTTCTTTATTTATTTAACCAAGAGCTAAATATATTTAACTAATTTTTTAACAATTTTAATAATTTTTTAATATTTTTAAAAAAAATGAACAAAATCTAAATAAAAAAAGATTATATTAAAAATATAATTAAGGAGGTGAATAAAAATGATAAATAATATAGGAGGATTTATAGGAGGAGGTTTTTCAATAGGTGGTGGTCTATCAATAGGAGCAGGTTTTGGTGCTATAGGTGGTGGATTACCAATAGGAGCGGGTTTTGGAGATATAGCTAATATTAATCCAATGAATAATTTAGTTAATGGGTTATTAGGTGGCTTAATTGGTGGATTATTAGGAGGAGTTTTAGGAGGATTATTAGGGGGCATATTAGGAGGAGCTTTAGGTGGACAAAATCCAGTATCTCCATTCTCTTTGCCAATGGGAGGAATGAATCCCTTAGGAGGAATGAATCCAATGGGTGGAATGAACCCAGGAATGGCTCCATTTGGAAATCCTTGTTGTCAAAATAGCCCTAACGCAATGAATAATCAATTAATAATAATTTTATTAATAATTCTGCTAATGATGCTATTACAACAACAAAACCAACAAAATCAACAAAATAATTTTAATCAAGGAGGATTTAATTTTAACTTCAGCCAAATAAGTGGAAGCTTCGGTTTTCCAAGAGCTCTATAATTTAAATTATAAATATAGATAATAAAAAACTAAAGGGGAGGAGATTTTTCCTCCCTTTTTAATTTATAATAAAAATAGAATTAGGGAGCAAAATCCCAAAAATTGAAAACTCTTTGGAATTTTCTAATTCTATTTATCTTTAAGATCTTAATATATACTTTTTTATTCTTTAAGTTTGACTTATCCAATTTTTTATATAAGCTTGTATTTTTATTACTTTTTAAGTATAAAAAGTTAATTTAATTAAATTTTTCATTAAAAAATAAAATAAAAAGGGAGGGGAAAATATCCCCTCCCTTAAAAATTTCGTTTAAAAGATAATTAAAATTAGTATTCAGGCATTGGTGGGTGATTATGTCCCTTGTCTTTTTCCTTTTCAGGTATTTCAGCTACTAAAGTTTCAGTAGTTAAAACCATACCAGCTACTGAGCAAGCATTTTCTAACGCACTTCTTGTTACTTTTAATGGATCAATTATACCAGCTTTAAACATATCTACTACCTTACCATTAACAGCATCAAATCCATGAGTAGCAGGTGATTTTTTAACTTCTTCAACGATAGATCCACCATCATAACCAGCATTTTCAGCTATCTGTCTTAATGGTTTATCTAAGCTATTTTTAACTACTCTAATTCCTAAAGCCATATCTCCAGAATATTCAGATTCTAATTTTTCTAATGCAGGAATACATCTAATTAAAGCGGTTCCACCACCAGGAATTATTCCTTCTTCAACTGCTGCTTTAGTAGCATTTAATGAATCTTCCATTCTCAATTTCTTTTCTTTTAGTTCAGTTTCAGTAGGAGCACCAACTTTTATAACTGCAACCCCACCAGTTAATTTAGCTAATCTTTCTTGTAATTTTTCTCTGTCAAATTCGCTTTCAGTTTCCTTTATTTGTTTTCTTATTTGTTCGATTCTTGCATTTATTTTAGTAGTATCTCCTTTGCCACCAATTATAGTGGTATTTTCCTTAGTAACTTTTACTTTTTCAGCTTTACCTAAATATTCTAAGGATCTAACATTTTCTAGTTTTATACCTAATTCATCATTAATTACTTCTCCACCGGTTAATATAGCAATATCTTTTAACATTTCCTTTCTTCTGTCACCGAAACCAGGAGCTTTAACAGCACATACATTTAATACTCCTCTTAGTTTATTAACAACTAAAGTAGCTAAAGCTTCTCCTTCTACATCTTCCGCTATTATTAATAATGGTTTTCCTTCTCTTACTACTACTTCTAATATACCTATTATATCATTAACAGCAGCTATTTTCTTTTCTGTTATTAAAATATATGGATTTTCTAATACTGCTTCCATCCTTTCTGGATCTGTAACAAAATATGGAGAAATATATCCTCTATCAAATTGCATACCTTCAACATGTTCTAAAACAGTTTGAGAAGATTTAGATTCTTCTATAGTAATGACCCCAGTTTTTCCTACCATTCTAATAGCTTTAGCTATCATTTTTCCTATTTCTTCATCATTATTAGCAGCGATTGTAGCAACTCTTTCTAAATCATCAACGTCTGTTTTAGTTTTTCCTTCAAAATCTACTTCTTTTGCTTGTTTTTTTAATTCTTCAATTACAACTTCTTTAGCTTTATCTATTCCTCTTTTGAGATAAATAGGGTTAGCTCCACTAGCTATTGCTTTTAATCCTTCTTTAACTAAGTTATATCCTAATACTACAGCAGTAGTAGTTCCGTCTCCTGCAGTATCATTTGTTTTAGATGCAACTTCTTTTAATAATTGAGCACCCATATTTTCTGCTGGATCACTTAATTCTATTTCCTTTGCAACTGTTACCCCATCATTTGTAATTAATGGGCTTCCAAATTTCTTTTCTAATACTACATTTCTTCCTTTTGGACCCAAAGTAACTCTTACTGCATCATAAACATGCTTAATTCCTCTTTCTAAGGATTGTCTTGCTTGAGTATCAAATAGTATCATTTTACCTGCCATAATACTAACACCTCCTAAAATTTAACTATTATTATATTATTCGCTTTCTATTATTGCTAATATTTCAGATTCTCTTAAAATAATATATTCTTCTCCTCTAAATTTAACTTCAGTTCCTGCGTACTTACCAAATAATACTTTATCTCCTTTTTTTACACTTGGATTAACTCTTTGCCCGTTATCTAATAATTTTCCTGGACCTACTTCTATAACTTCTCCTTTTTGAGGTCTTTCTTTTGCACTATCTGGTAGATATATCCCACTTTCTGTTTTATCCTCTTGAGGCATAGGTTTTACCAACACTCTATCCTCTAACATTTTTAATTTTAATGTTTGAGTTGCCATTTTTTTACACCTCCTTCCTTTTCATTCATATATATTTATACCCAAAATAAAAAAATTTTATACACATTTTACCTTTTCAAATTTTTACAATTTTATTACAATTTATAAATCAAAATAAAAAGTTCTTCAATAAAAACTAAATATTATGATAATAAAAGATTTTATTAATAAAATAGCAAATCGTTTTCTTAATTTTCTTAATAAAAATGATATTGATTTTAATGGTACTATTGATATCATTAAAAATAACTCAGACTCAGATGATTCAATAGAAACAATAAATATAATTCATACAAATGACATGCATGGGAAATACTATCCTAACAACAATTCAACTGGCGGAATGCCTTACATATCTACAATTATAAAACAATTAAAAACCAAATACCCTGATTCATTTCTGATTGATATAGGGGATACTGTATATAATCCTCCTTATGATAAAAAACATCATTTTAAACCAATGGTAAAAATAATGAACACGCTTAAATACGATATAGCCGCCACTGGAAACCACGAATACCAATATGGGGTTAATACACTTGTTAATGAATATGTCAAACAAGCCAATTTTAAAGTACTTAACAGTAATATATTAGATAAATCTACTAATAAATTACCTGAAGGAATAATACCTTATACAATTATAGAAAAAAATGGGATAAAAATAGCTTTTATAAGTGTATGTACTACAGAATTAGCTACCTCGGCTAACCCTCATGTCGGTAAAGATACAATAAAAATACCCATTAATCAAATTCTAAAAGAACTAATCCCAAAAATTAAATCCCAATCAAATATTGTTATTTTATTAGCTCACGAAGGAATTAATAAAATTCAAGATATTTTAAAAAGTAATCCTGATATAGCTTCAGATATAGATGTAATTTTTGCTGGACATGATCATAACTATACTCCAAAACCAATTATTTTTGAAACTAATATAAAAGGATTTAATCATAAAACTTATATAGTAGAAATGGGAGCTTATACTAAATACCTCGGGTTCTCTCAAATTAAATACGATAAAAAGCAAAACAAAGTTATTGATTTTATACTTAAACCATTCCCAATTAATTCTAAAGTAATCCAACCAGACCCAGAAATTAAAAAAATTATAGATGAATACTTTAATAATAAAGCAACCTCATATATACCCACTATTAACCCTCAATTAATTTTTACCCCTTAATTAATTACTTCTTAATTTTTACTTTTTTTTAACATCCTTTTTATTTTATCATTAAAATAAAAATAATATTTAAATGTAAAATAAAAATAAAAAGGAGAATAAAAATATGGATAAATACTATTTAACTATAAATAACAAACTCCAGGAAGTTTCAAGTAAGCATCTAGATTATGCTAAAAAAATAGACAAAAATAATGATCACATTCTAGATGATAATGAAATCACTGATTTCTTAATAAAAAACGATGACCTAAAATTTAGAATGACAAGAGATGGTTTAGAAATCATTAATAAAGATAATATCGTCAATGATTTTAAAGAATATTTACAAGACATAGATATAAAAGCCCCAACCTTTATAAGAGATTATAACCAAATTATAAATAAAATGAAAGAATTAGAGCAAAAATATCCTGATAAAGTTAAATTAGAATATTTAGGTAAAACTTTTGAAGGAAGAGATATAGTTGTTATGAGGATAAGTAAAAACATTAATGATGAAGAAGGTAAGAAAAAAAGTATCTTAATAACAGGATTACATCATGCAAGAGAATGGGCTACTGGTGAATCCGCACTTAATATAGCTGAAAAATTATTAGAATCCAATGATAACGCACTTAATAATTACCTTAATGATTTAGATATATATATTTTACCTGTAGTTAATCCAGATGGTTATGAATATTCTTTAAAAGAATATGCTTGGTGGAG